>Ga0206129_10002235_pt1 | contig 24455 bp, 25 predicted proteins | sample Helgoland_Spring_8_FD_148616 | JGI IMG/M metagenome (GOLD analysis project Ga0206129, IMG submission 148616) | Pelagic subsurface seawater microbial communities from Kabeltonne, Helgoland, North Sea - Helgoland_Spring_Bloom_20160502_2 | ecosystem: Environmental > Aquatic > Marine > Epipelagic ...
ACGAAGCTCAGGAAGTTGTACCGGAAGCTGTTCATGGCACTAAAGACGCAATGCGTGATGAAGAATACGAAGTCACGCCAGCAGTCGAAGAAGTCAGGGATGAAGATGGCAACGTAACCACAGAAGCCGTAGCAGCCGTTATGGGTACTCGAAGCGTTCCTGATTATCAGGGCATTGACCAAAGCAAGCTGGTGCCTCTGTTGACAGCAGCACTACAGGAAGCAATTACTAAGATCGAAGTCCTAACCGCCCGTATCGAAGCACTAGAAGGAGTATAACAAATGGCTTTAACTAAAGTAAGTAAGGGGCTAATAGATACCTCAACATTAGGCACAAGTAACTTAGTACTAGGTGTCAACGCAGGTAACAGCATTATAGCGGGTGGTAATTATAATACTCTCGTAGGCGATGAAGCTGGTACTGCGATTACTACGGGTGATGAAAATACATTTATTGGTTATGTAAGTGGTGATGCAACTACGACAGGTAGTCAAAACGTTGCAATGGGTAATAACGCTTATAGCTCTAATACAACAGGTAGTTCAAACGTAGCTATTGGAGATACTGCTTTATATAGTAATACCACTGCATCTAATAATACAGCAGTAGGTAAAAATGCTTTATTAGCAAACACTACAGGCGAAAGAAACGTAGCAGTGGGTTCCACCGCAGGTGATGCAATTACGACAGGTATTCGCAACGTCTTGATGGGATATACCGCAGGCGGTAGCTTAATAACTGGAAGTAATAATGCAGCGTTTGGGGAGCAAGCCTTATCTAGCGACACAAATGGTCACCACTCAACTGCTTTTGGTCATGCAGCACTAGCTAATCAAAACTTCACCTCCACTACAGACAGTAACAATACCGCAGTGGGCTACAACGCAGGTCTTTTAGTAACCACAGGAGATCGCAACACTCTCATCGGTGGTCTTGCAGGTGATGCAATTACCACTGGACGTTTCAACACAACCGTTGGATATAATGCGGGTGGCGGCGTAACAACAGCAAATGCCAATACATTTATAGGTGATAGCACAGGTAGTTCAACAACTACAGGTACAAATAATGTTGCAGTGGGTCAAAGCGCACTAAATGCAAACACGACAGCATCTAACAACACAGCCTTGGGTACAAGTGCTTTATTAGCAAACACCACAGGCTATCAAAATACAGCAGTGGGTACGGGCGCAGGAGATTCAGTTACCACAGGCGCAGGTTGTACTTTGTTAGGTTATTCGGCAGGCGCAGGCTTGACTACAGGAGGCTCAAATACTTTTGTTGGAAATAATGCGTGTCTTAGTGTCACATCAGGTGTAGCAAACACTGTAGTTGGTGCGGCAAATGACATGGCGGGAGGGACTAACTATGCTATGGGGTTGGGTTATAACTTAACTATGACTGGCGGCTATACTACTCTGGGCAACGGAGGTTCAGACTCTAGGTTATCGCATGGAGGAACCAGTTGGGCAACAGTCTCTGATGAACGCTACAAGAAAGACATTGCAGACTCTACAGCAGGTCTTAATTTTATTAATGCTCTACAGCCTCGCACCTTTAAGTACAAGACTCTTGGCGAACTCCCTGAAACCTTTAGAGCCTATGAAGAGGGATCAACTGAAGTCTTTAAGAATACTCAGACTAACCACGGCTTTATAGCCCAAGAAGTTAAAGCGGCTATAGATGCAGACGCAAGCATTAAAGATGGCTTTAGGCTTTGGGACGATAGAGAAGATGGTTCTCAGGAAGTTGCAGAAGCAGCACTAATCCCCGTACTTGTTAAAGCTATACAAGAACTAACAGCCCGACTCGAAACCTTAGAAGGAAAATAATATGGAACCACGCACCGCAGAACAACTAGCACAAGACTACTCAGCAATGGGTGACAGCGTAGCTCTTATCACAGATGTAATCGCAGGAGACTGCATGGCCGATGAATCTGCTGAAGATCGTCAAGGTTGTGTAGATAGAAACGTACAGCACCTTGAACTAATGGTAGCCAAAGAAGATTGGGGCGACGAAGACATGACCGCAGTTGAAGCAGCTATCAGCGCAGGCAATGGCTACACAGCCTCTTAAAAGGAGCATAACAAATGCCAAATACAAAAGTACCCATAGAACTTTCGAGTACTCCGGGGATTATAGATAATTCTACTGTTACAGCAATTACAATTGATAGCGCAGGAGCCGCCACCTTTAGTGGCAACGTGGGCCTTCCGTTGGGTGCTATCATTGATTTTTCTGGTCGTGGAAACATAACGCACGATGCCTCCACTTTTGACATTGCCTTTAATACTAATAGCGTAGCAAATGCATTTGTAGTCAAAGGCACAGGAGCGGCGACGTTTAGCGGGAATGTGGGTATTGGTGTGGTTCCTAGTGCTTGGGGTGGCGCGGTTGACGTAGTACAAACATCCGCTGGGTCGTTCTGGGGTTACCTCACTTCAGACCTTCACCTTTCTCAAAATCAATATTGGAATGGGTCGTCGCGTATATACAGTACAACAGCGGCAGCCTCTGAATATCGTCTAGGTCTTGGTGGGCATTTTTGGTATACGACACCGTCAGGCACTGCAGGCACTGCTGTAACTCAAATCGAAAGAATGACCCTCGACGCCAGCGGCAATTTGTTGGTGGGGGTGACTACTGGATCAAGCAGGCTACAGGTCAGAGGGTCAGGTTCAGCATCTATATTTTCATTTGAGACCGAACAACCTGCCACAGCAATTTATGGCGCAGCGGCAACCTTAGCTGTCGCATCGGGAGAGAATCTTACAAACGCTATGCTGTACTTGCGCAAGGACTCTGGAACTAGTAGATCAATCAACGCAGCGGGGACAGTTAACGCCAGCGGTGCTGACTACGCTGAGTATGAACGCAACGGCGGGTTATCAATAGCTAAAGGCTCAATCGTTGGCTTTACAGCAGACGGTGTACTGACGCTCACATTCAGTGAGGCTGTTCGCTTTGCTGTTAAGTCAACTGACCCATCCTATGTTGGTGGTGATACATGGGGTACTGAGGCTCAAGTGGGTGCCAAGCCCAACAACCCTACGCGCATTGAAGACGAGTCTGATGCTGACTTTGAAAGTCGTGAGGCTGAGTATGAAACAGACCTAGCAACCTTTGAAGAAGCTCTTGAAGCAGCCAGACAGCTCGTAGACCGAATAGCCTACTCAGGCAAAGTGCCGGTTAACGTTCAAGGCGCTATTGCTGGTGATTACATTATTGCAGTTGCAGCAGACGATGGCAGCATTGATGGACAGGCTGTGTCTAATCCTGACTTCTCTCAGTACAAGCTGTCAGTCGGTAGAGTCAATCGGATTCTTGACGATGGCCGCGCTGAAGTCGCTGTAATAATTCACTAGAAGGAGCATAACCAATGGACTACCTGTTAGATTTTTACATTTTTGCGACATCGCTGGTCACGGCGGCTAGTGTCGTTGCGAACTACACCGACACGCCCAAAGACGACCAATGGGTTGCGAAGGCTTACAAGCTCATGGAAACATTTGCATTTTTAAACAATAAGGCGAAACAACCTTAAAAGGAAGCCCCAGCTATGCAAGAAGAAACTAAAGCAGTAGTAGATGTACTGGCTATCGGCGGTACATTAGGAACTGTAGCTGGGGTACTTCCACCTTTAGCAGCGTTAATTACTATCATCTGGACTTGTTTAAGAATATGGGAAACAGATACTGTTCAAAAGTTTTTAAAAAAAGATTAGCTTTTTATATGTTTTTAAGCTATAATCAAAAGTATGTTTATAATATATAAAGATAATAGTTATGGTATTTTATGTCCTATACTAACAGTTGAAACTGATATTGAATATGAAGAAGTATATTTAAAACATATCTTTAAAAACTTAAAAGATAGTATAACAAAGACCTACAGGCTGTACAAGAACAATGATCGTTATTTTTTAACAGAAGAAGATAATATTGTAGTTGGTATTAAGACACCTGAAACTTGGGTAGTGACACAGTTATTTGCTTCTGCTGATGATACAATAAAAAACTATTTAAAAGGATTATAAAGTATGGCAGCAGGTTGGGGTCTTGGAGGACAGTTAAGTGATGGATTTCTTACAGGAGCTACAGTTTTAAATGTAGGTGAATGGGGCAGATCTACAGTTGCTAATGTTCCTACGACAACCACTGCTAATTTAAGTAATAATAGCTCTAGTGGTGGTAGTAGCAGTAGTGTTGTTACAAACTCTAAAGGCCAAGAAGTAGACGCAGCTGGTAACGCTATTGTTAATACAGCAACTCTTACAAACAAAAAGGGTCAGGAAGTAGACCCTATGGGTATTCCTTTTTCTACCTCTACAGAAGATACGGTAACTGCTGCACCAGCTACATCAGTACTTGGTGCTGGAACAGGGCCTATGGCAGGTGGTTATACAGAAGCTAATCCTAACTTCTCACTAGCACTAGGGGATTTTGTAGGTAATACTGGTGAAAATAGTTATACTTTTGGCGGCTATGGTGCTGGCGCATTAACCCCAAGCTCTAATTCGTCAGCTACTCCCGGTCCTTATTCCGGCGGTTATAATTCTGGCACTTCAGCAGGTACTGTATATGCAGGTGGAAATAATACATTTAATGAATCAGCAGGCAGTGTTTCTTTTAACTCAGGTGTAGCTAACAATAACGTAGGAAGTAGTAATATGAGTGAACAATATAATGTGGAATTTAATTTAACGCCAGAACAAAGAGCAGCAATAAGAGCAGGAACAGGAGCGGTCGCATCAGAAACATCAGAAGAAGAAAAAGCAGCTATAGCAGAAAAACAAGCAGCAGATAAAGTAATAAGGGATCGAGCAGCAGCCCAAGCAGACGCAGGAACAGCCCCTAGAGAAGCAGTAAAAACAGATGCTAGTATTCAAACAGCTGCTGGTGATATTCAACAAATAGGTGAGCTTGCTGGCGTTGAAGCTCCTAAAGCTGTTGAAGCTGTTAAAACCACATTGACAGAAGGTGAAGCAGCACCAGCCACTACTGCACAAGAAGTAACAGCTCAAACTTATGAAGCCGCTAAAGCTGGTGAAACAGGAGTTACAGAAGCCGCACAGGGTACGGTAAGTGCTGATGCAATTGCAAAGGTTGATGAGCAAACAGAACTAACACAAGAAGCTGTTGCAGCAGAAAGAGATAAAGCTGCTGAAGAAGCTGCTCTAGGTGTTGCGGCTACAAGACCAGAAGCTAAAGACTATGCAACAGGTATAGAAACTGATGAACGCTTTCAAATTATTCAGGCACAAGATCCAGCAGTAGCTAAACGTATTGCTGAAACAATGTCTAAAAGAGAACAACAAGCTCTTCTTGATATTATCTCTACTGAAGGTGTTAACCTAGAAGATATACCAGAATATCTATTAGCTGCTACAAGAGAAGCTCAGACAGGTGAAGCTAAGACACGAATTTCACAAGAACTAGGTGCTGTTCCTTCTGTAGATCTTGAAGGTCGGCAAGCTATTACAGGTACTGTACCACAGGGTGATGCCTCTCAGATTGGTGGTATTCCTACAATGGCAGCAGCTGGTATGCAAGCAGTTACAGGTGCAGCCCGTAGCGCAGCAGCAGCAGATATGTTAGCCGTAGTGGCTAATGTACCAGCAGAAGTAAGTGCAGCGTTATCAGAAGACCCAGCAAGCGTTGAAGCTGCTTTAGATAGCGGAGAAGCCCCTGAACTTGTAGCCGCTGTAGCTGCTTTACCTACTGAAGCACTTGTATCTACACAGATGGAACAGCTTTTAGCAGGCATGGAAGAGGGTAAGACTCCTATATGGGCTAGGCCAGCAGTAGCTGCTATTGAACAGCAAATGGCTCAGAGGGGTCTTTCAGCCTCTACAGTAGGCCGTGATGCGCTGTTTAATGCAATCATACAGAGTGCTTTACCAATGGCTCAGAGCAATGCACAGGCTCTTCAGCAACGTGCAGCTCAAAACCTTTCAAATGAACAGCAAGTTAATTTAGCGAATGCTCAGAATACAATGACTATTCGTATGCAGAACCTTGCAAATACTCAGACAGCTTCTTCTCAGACAGCACAAATGGCTAATGAGATTAAACTACAGCAAGGTGCTTTCAAACAACAAGCTATTATTACTAGTGCAGAACAGGCACAGCAAGTAGAACTAACTAACGCACAGATGGCTCAGCAGAAAGCACAGCAAGAGTCTGCACAGAAACAACAAGCAGCTATCTCTACTTTAAGTGTAGGCGCTCAAGCAGATCTTGCAAACCTTCAGTACTTAAATGCTTCTGCATCACAGAATATGACCGCCGAACAACAGGCTAAACTAACTACTTATAATGCTCAAGTAGAACGTATTGTAAGACAAGCAGATTTAAAGCAAGACATGGAAAAAGCTAATCTATCTGCTGAAGTACAAGTAGAGTTAGCTAATCTTACTGAAAAGAATGCAGCAGCTAGAGATACAATGACTGCTGTAAACCAAGAACGTCTTACTAATCTAAATACTTTAGTAGACTTTAAGAAGACTAATGCTTCTCTTGCACAACAGATGGACTTAGCTAATTTAAATAATGAACAGCAAATGGAGCTTGCTAATCTTTCAGAAAAGGCAGCTACAGATACTGCTAACTTTAGTGCTGCTAATCAATTTAGATTACAAGAGCTAACTGTCTATACAAACATGATGGCTAAGAACGAAGACCTTAGACAGAATGCAGAGATGGCACGTTTAAGCGCCTCTGAAAAAGTTCAACTAGCTAACCTAACTTTTAAAAACCAAGCAAATTCAGAATCTATGAATGCTCAGAATGTTGCTGAGCTTCAGATGTATGAAAAGAAGATGCAGGCTGGTCAAGTCAATGCACAGCTTGCACAGCAGATGGGCCTTGCAAACCTTTCAAATAAACAAGAAGCAGCTATGTTTAATGCTCAGATTAACGGCAACTTAGACATGAAGCAAATGGATGCTAATCAACAGATGGCTATTGCTAATAGTCAGTTTATGCAGACAATGACACAAACTAAGTTTAGTGCTGATCAACAAGCAGCTATGCAGAACGCAGCGGCTATGGCTTCTATGGACATGGCTAATATTGATCAAAGAACTAAGTTAGCTGTAGAAAATGCTAAAAGCTTTTTAGCTATGGATATGGCTAATCTAGGTAATGAACAACAAGCTATTATGTTAGATCAACAGATGTTACAACAACGTTTGTTATCTGATCAAGCAGCTACAAATGCAGCAGCACAGTTTAATGCTACTTCTGAAACTCAAACAATGCAGTTTATGTCTAGTCTAAAGCTACAGGCTGATCAGTTTAATAGTGCTCAGACAAATGCAATGGAACAGTTTAATGTTTCAGAAGCTAATAAGCTTTCAGCCTTAGACTCTGCAAATATTCTAGAAGCTGATAAGTTTAATGCTCAGATTACTACATCAGTAGAGCAGTTTAACGCTAATCTTGATTATCAAAGAGATCAGTGGAATGCTGCTAATGCACAAGCTATTGAACAAGCTAATATTGCTTGGAGAAGAAATGCTAACTTAGCGGATACTGCTGCTGAGAATGCAGCTAATCAACAAAGTGTACAGAATAGCTTTGCTCTTACAGCAGCTTCACAAGCTCAACTCTGGCAAGAGATGCGCGATTTAGCTGCTTTTGATTTGAATGTATCTCAAGCTGATCTTGATAGGAAAATAACAGTAGTGCAGTCGGCTCTTCAGAACGAAGCTTTCATGACTAGCACAGATGTAAAAATAGTACAGCAGCGAACAGCTTTGTTTAACATTTTAGATGAAATGGGTATAAATATTTAATAGGAGTTTAAAGTATGGGATTTTTTAGTAAGCTTTGGAAAGGTATTAAAAAGCCATTTAAGGCAATTGGTAAGGCGGTAAAGGGTGCATTTAAAAGCTTTGGCAAGCTTGTTAATAAGGCAGGTATACTTGGACAAGTAGCTATGTTCTTTATCCTACCGGGTATTGCTAACGCAGCTTTCGGTGCTTTAGGGGGTATGTGGGCAGGCGCCGCTAGTAAACTTGCAGGTGTAGCTGGTAAAGGTGTAATGGGTTCTATTGCTAGAGGCGCTGGATGGGTTATGCAGAAAGCCAGTCAGTTTGCTGGTACAGTTAAGGCTGGTTTTAAAACTGTTACTGGTGCTGTCACTGAGTTCTTTGGTGCTACAGGTAGGTACATTGGTGGTAAGTTAGGGATGAAGACAGCCGCAGGTACTGTGATGCCTAACCTGTCTGTAGGAGAAGCTTGGGGTCAATACAGTAATGCAATGGTTAAGAACTTCGATGCTTTTGTAGGTAAAGGTGCTGAGTTTTTAGGTACAAGTAGTGCTTCTTCTGCTGCAACGGCTGCTGTACGCGACTTACCCGTATTAGGTGGGACAGGTGCTGGTGTAGCTGATCTTCCGGTACTGAGCGAGACTGGTGCCGGTTCGTTATCTAGCAGTATGTCTTTTGATGCAGGCACTCCAGCGTTTGGAGGTGGTCTTAGTGGCGGGTTATCAACTCCTACAGTTAGTAATTTAATAACGCCGGTAGCTGCCCCCCAATCCTTGCTATCTCGTGCTGGTTCCTACATAACCGATCTCCCCGGAAGAGCTAAGGAGTATGTTACAAGTGGAGACATGGGTAGAGATGCTCTAGCTAAAGCAGAGGCTATGCCCGGAGCTATAGCTACGAGTATGGTAACTGGTAAACTTATGGAAATGATAAACCCACCAGAAGAGTACGAGGCTGGGCCGGTTTGGGGATCTAATGCAGATACTTATAGAAGCTCACAAGCTATACAAGCTTCACAGGTAGATGACTATACTGCTTTTGCTTCTCAATATACTACAGGTACTTCACCTGATGGTATGTGGGGCGGTGCTGTTAACACTAAAAATTATTATGATAGTTACATGCAACAATTTGCAGCTTAATAAAGGAATATAAATAATGTCAGACCTAGATAAAGCTTTCTATAAAGCAGGTACATCTTTTAAAAGGCCCATACCCGGACACTCTTTAACTAATTCTCCTGATACTCCTCATCCGTTTGAAGGGCCGCCTGTTTATACAAATAGGACAAAGGCTTTAGAATACTTCTTTGAGCTTTTAACAGAAGAGAATATATATATAAAAGTGTTAGATGCTTTAGAAGACGGTACTACTGTAATGGATATTGTTAAGGTTCTTGTTTACAAATCATTTTCAGAAGGCTTAATAAACCCTGATATGATGTTAATTGTAGCTGAGCCTTTAGCATATATGATTGCTTCTTTAGCAGAAAGGGCTGATGTTGAATTTGTTATCAGCGATGATGAAGATGAAGATGAGCAAGAACCAGCTGGAGGCGGTATGCAGATGTTAAATGATTCTCTTTCTTCTATTAAAAACCCGCAGAAAGACGAAGAATTTCCAGCTGAGCTAAGTGCTAAAATAGAAAATATAGAACCACCACGTTCTTTGTTAGGAGAAAAATAAATGGCTACATCATTAGGACAAGCTTATTCCATTTTAGGGTCTGCTCAAGGAGCTGAGTTTAAAAGACGTAGAGAAGAAGAAAGAGATTACTACGCTACTCAAGAAAGAAAAGCTAGGCAGAATATGCTTCTTGGTTATCTTGTAAAGCCTATTGGTGAACAAATTGCTGCTGGTGTTTCTGATGTTATTGCAGCGCCTTTTAGAGATCCAATGAAAAAACTATTAGATAGTGAACAAGCTAGGTCGTTTAAATCTGATATAAATAAACTCAATAAATACAAAACATCATTAGTCGGTATACAGAAACAAATCACAGACAAACACAGCGGTGATACTAATTCGTATGCTATTCAAAAAATTACGGAAGATAAAACTAGAGAAGTTTTTGCTGCTTACCAAGCTCAGTATTCTGGTCTTACTGATGCAGAAATAAGAGATAGTAAGACTGATATTGGTAATGCTTATAGAAAAGATTTAGCAGCTCACTTAAAAACTGTTAATGAAGAAGCCGCCGAATACGCTACTAATTTAAATAACGCTTTTACGGCTGCTGCTAGTATGAGTACTTCAGCAGAAATAACAGAAACTTTAGAAAAAGTAACTCCTTATTCTAAGGGTATTGTTTCTAAAGCATGGAACATGGGTTCTTCTTTGTTTCGTGGGGAGCCTATGCTTGGCGGCCCTTCTAAAGCTCGTAAAGAAGAGAGTTTACTTAAGGCACGTGAGATCCTTGACTTTACTACAGAAGAAGTAGAAACCTTAACTACTATTCTTGAAGCAGGCGCATCAAATCGCGCCTTTGAAGAGTCGCTAATAACAAAGTCTCTTAAACAGGATATAAAAAATAGAACAGAATATTTTGACTTCTTAGATAATGAGTCACTATCTGAAGATGTTGCGGCTGGTAAATACAGTAATAATTTCAATATAACTTTTAATAGCTTAATTAAAAATGGTACTACACCTACCTATAGAGAAGTTCGCAATAAAATGCAAGATAAATATGGCATTAATGCTGTTATGTCAGGCGATGATATTAAAAACATACAAGATAAACTAGCTGCAACTAATTCTGAAATGGCCGCTACTAAAAAGAAATTTATAGTGGATGTTTATAACTCTACTGCATCAACGCAAATTGATAGCATAGAAGAAGTGTCTTCTAGAATATTAAAACTACCTGCATATAAAGAGGCTGAAGCTCAATGGGACTTAATAAATAGGGCGGCAACCAGAATGGCAGCTGATAGTGTTTTTAATGAATATGAAAGGTTAACTCCGCAGGAAAGAGAGGCCTATGTAGCAAACACCTCTAGAGAAGCTCAGATAGAAATGGTAGAAAAAAGAACTGTGTTCATTATTCAAAACTCATTAGAAACAAAAGCAGAGACAGAAACTAACCTTTTTAGCTCTGATGTTACTACAAATAAATTTACAGGATTTTTAAAGTTTGACAAAGAGGCATTTGATGCTTCTAAGCAAGGTCAGCCAGCAACTACACCGCCTTCTACTACGACTGAACTGTTACCTTTTTCATCAGTAGAAGATATTTTAAAAGAAAAATATCTTGAAGACCCAGACGCCTTTTTTCCTAAAGTAGTGGCTACGATGAGACAAGATAATAAGGTTGCTATACCTGATGATGATACGTTGTTATTAATGGCAAGAAAGTGGAAATCAGGGATTAACGAAATGCCGTCTGAACCTGCATCCACTGTTGGAAGAGAGGTAGGAGCTGCTGCAATACCACAGGTTCTAAGCACTTTAAAAGATTTATTACCGGGAGTTAGCAGTCTTTCACTAGGACAGACGCCATCTGAATTTTCAAGTCAAAATAAAAAACTAGCAAAAGTTACAGGTACGCCTCCGTCAATGACAGCAACTACAGACAGAGCAGGGCAGCAGCAGCTTTTAGAAAACATAAGACCTAGAGGTGTAGAAACTACAATCGAGCCTGAGCCTAGAGAGCGGGAGCGTTCCTTGCTAGAGCTGCCTGTAGAACCGAAAGAAACTCCACTTACGGTAGACACAAAAGATAGAAAAGCTGAGCCTGTTAATGAAGAAATTACTATGGCTTTAGCAGGTACTGATGCTCCAGACGTTGATAAAGTTAAAGAGTATTTAGATAAAACAAAAACAAAAGTAACCGAAGATGTACTTAGTGATTTAATTAAAACGTCACAATATGATCCTGATGTAATTGAATTACTACGTGAAAGATATAACTACGTGCCAAAAGGTTTAAGTTTACGTGGATATCCGCAATTTAATCCTGCTGGTTCTATTGAAGATAAAGTTAAATTTATGCTTTCTTTAGGCAGAGGAAAAACTGAAGATTTTATGATTGATTTACAGCGATCTAAAATAATGAGTGAGGATGATTTAAAACTTATGACAGAATCTTATCTTAACAGATTAAAACAGGGTAATACTTAATATGGAAAATATTAACGCTCTTACAGAAGATCCTTTGAAAACTCCAGAAGATGTTCCGCTTACTATTGAGCCTATAGAGACTAAAGAGAAAGAATTCGATACTAGAAGTTTTTTAGATAAACTATATGCTGATGCTGCTGAATCTGTTGCTGTAGCAAAAGCTGTGGCTGTTGAAGAAACTCCCACAGATAGACAGATTGCATATGGTATTGCTCAAGAAACTACTTTAATTGGTAATGCTCTTAGGTATGGACAAGCTTTAGTTGATTCGTATACCTATGATGCTTCTTTTGCTGATGCGTTAAAAGTGGGAGAATACGAAAGGCAGACAGGCATAGCTAAAGAGTTTCCTGAGTATAAGTATCTAACTGAAGAAGAAGAATCAATGACAATGTTGGGTGGTAGATTAGGTGTTGCTTTAGTAGACCCTGCTACTATACTTGTACCGTGGATAAAAATTGCTAAAGCGGGGAAGGTTTCTTCTGTAGCTATAAACGCCTCTATTGCAGCTGTAGATTCTGCTACTCGCGATAAGCTTATTCATGGTGAAGTTAATCTTGTTAATTTAGGTGCTAGTACTGTATTAGGGGGTCTTGGTGGTTTAGCATCAGCAGCTATCTATGGTAAAAAAGGAGCTGACTCTTTAGCAGAAATTGCTGAAGATACAGAAGCTATTGCTAGAGTACCTGTAGTAAGTGATGAAATAACACCTACTATTTTAACAGAGTCAGAAGTTGTGACTATTGCAGAGTCGGCACAAAATCTCTTCACTCACAGTGATATAATTAAACTTATACCAGAGGTTTCGGCTACAGGTACAAATCTTACTTTAAGAGCTGAACCTATAAATCAGATGAAAGCTATACTTACTGATATGCGGGCATTACTTAAGGCAGCTGATCGTAAAAAAATAATTTCTTCTTTACAAAAAGAAGAGTATAAAAAACTAGAAATATTAACAGATCCTACAAGTAAATTGGCAAAGAGTTCGGAAGAAAAACTGTTAACTGAGGCTGATACTTTAGCTGCGAGATTAAAAATACTTAGAGAAGCACCTAAAAGACCAACTCCTTCTTATAAAAATGATATTAAAATTCAAATTAAAGCTTTAGAAGATAAAATAGAAGAGGCTACTACTAAATTATATAGTAATCATATAGATAAAGCCACTGCTTCAGCAGATATGGCAGTTGATATCGCAGAGGATTTAGCAGCCAAAGGTAAACTTACTGATAACATATTAGCTGGTTTAATTTCGGAGGCTACTAGACCGCTTATCGGCGGTGTTGGTGGTTTTGCAACAGGAGCTACATTAGGTGATGACGACGATGATGCTATGCTGGCAACTCTAGTCGGTCTGGGGGTAGGTGCTGGAGTACTATCTAAAAGATTAAATAAATTAAAAATAACTGGCTTTGATTTAGAAAATGTTAAAATGACAGTGGCTGAAACTGGTCGCAATTCTTTGCTGGCGACTACAAAAATATTATCTGCTGGTACAACAGCCACTAAGCTAGATGCTTATGGAGGCTGGGCAAAGATTATAGGTAATTTATTATTACAAAAACCGGGAGCCGCTACTAATGCCGTAGAAACCACATACGCTTCTGATGTTTCTAAATACATGAATAAAGTTGTTAATGTTTTTGGTGATTCGTATAACAACAAATCTGTTAAAGAAGTAGTTACTGCTGTAACGCGAGGTTGGGTATCAGCCGACTCTTTAACTGTAGGTTATAAAGGTATAAATAACGGCTTGAAGAAGGGATTAACAGCTGAAGACATTGATGAAGTACGTAGGATAGCTCCTGCTATTACAGCAGAACAAAATATACTTAAGCAAAGTATGCGTGATGCCGGTATTAATTTTAGTGACATTGATAACTACGGTATGGCACAGCTTTGGAACTTTAAAAATATTATGAAAGGAGGTATTGACAAGTTTCAGGAGGATGCTGTTCAGGCTTTTACTATACAAGATCAAAATAGGGTAGCGGCTGGTGTGTTAAAAACAATGACAAGCCCAAAAGCTCTCGAAGAAAAAGCTATAGATTTTGTTAATAAGATACGAGGTATAAAGACAAAAGCTGACGAAGACAGTGTAGTTCATAGAGGAGTATTTAACAAAGATGGTTCTTTTATTCCTCTTACCGATCATTTTGAAAGGAAGCGGGTAATCACTGATGTAGAAGCTACTAGCTTCATGGCTCAAAAAGGCTGGTTGACTCTAGACCCTATTGAAATATCAGCTAAGTATGCTGATAAAAGTATTAAGGTAAGGAACTTTGCTAATGTTTTTGGGGCTAAGGGTGAGCTTATTACTAGGGCTTTTTCTGATATTGAAAAGACTCTTGGGGGTAAGGGTAAGACGGGTGCAGAGATTGCTTTTAAAAAGAAATATGAGGATCAACTTAGAAGCTCTTTAAACGCTTTCTGGGGTGTACATGGCTCAGCGGATAAGTACGGTAAGTTAGGTTCTGTAATAGGGGCTACATTCACCACGTTAGCTAATGTTACCTACTTGCCCAGAGTAGTAGTATCATCTCTTGGTGATTTAATACAACCAATACAAAATAGTGGTGTATTCAATGCTATTAAATCTTCTAAATCTATTGTTCCCGGCGTAAAGAGTTTTGCCTCTAGAGCAGGTTTTCAGTACGACAAATCTTGGGAAAGAGAATTACAGGCTGTACAGACACAAGGAGCTGATCCACTCAGTACTATACACAACAACCTAGCTACTATAAACAAAAGATTTTTCCAAGCGGTATTGCTATCTACACTTACTAAAGCTGCTCGAACATTCGCATATGATGCAGGTATTTATAGAACTTTTGATATAGCCAAGAAAATTGAAAAGTCTAAAGGTAGAATATCTAAAAGCCTTCAAACAGAAATGAACGGTCTTGGTATAGATAAAGATCAGTTGTCGGTTATTTCAAAATTTAAAAATGCAGAAGAAGCTTTTTCTGATGAAAACGCTAATGTCTTTTTAGACATGGCGGGACGTAGAAGTGCTGATAGAGATGCTATTGTACCTATAGTAGGTAATCGACTACTTTTTACACAGTCTAACGATCCTTTTGTTAAAGCTACTGGTCAGTTCCTGTCTTGGGCGCAGGCGAAATCAGCACAAAGTAATTACTTAATAGAGCGTTTAGAAGACGGTGATGCAAAGCAGGCTGTTAGAATGTTAACTGGTGCTGTTGTCTACGCAGGTGTAGGCTGGCTTAAAGAGTGGTCAAAGCCTAACTACGATGAGTATAACCCGGACAACTTAGAGCCTGTTAGCGTTAAAGGTATTCAGCGTGGTTTGGCGATATCAGGTAACTTCTTACCGTGGCAAGTAGATAAAATAGTTAATACTCTTTCAACACCTGATTATAGGCCTGTAACCAGTAATATAGCCCCGGCACTTAATATAATTGATGATTTGTGGAGAGCAACTAAAAGGGTATCTGAAGATCCAACACGTTTAAAAAACTTACCTGTTATAAATGAGTTAACTAGCTACTACGAAAGAATGAATAGGGCTGCTGGTGGTGTAGTAAACGTGCCTCAAGCCCCTAAAGAGCCTGATCAACGTATAGATAAGATGACAGGTCTTCCTTATGATGTTCAAGCTGGTGATGCTTTTATAGATAACGAAGATCCTTTGAGGCGTCTAGGCTTTAAAGGCGGTGGTGTTGTTACAGATCCTTTGAAGCGTATGGGATTTGGTATAGGTGGAGCTGTTGTTAAGCTAGGTAAAACAGCCTTAAAATCTTTAGATGACGATGTTATTGCCCCTGTACTTACTGGGCCTTTAAAAACTACTGATGAACTTATTGAAGAAGGTAAGAAGCTATCTAACGATGTATTAAATAATCTAGACGAGGCTCTACTAGCTAACAGTGCTTCTAGAACAACGCAAAGAGCTAACACAGTAGGTACAGCCACTAAAGCATCTTCTTACTTGGATTCGTTAGGGGCTACAGGGCGGTCTTTGGATTACGGGGCAGGTAAAGGTTTAAATGCACAGACTAATAAAATAGATGATACTTTTGAGCCTTTCCCTGACGAAAGCTTTATACCTACATTTAAAAATCCTACAGAAGTACCTGAAAATACATACGGTAAAATTATAAGTACCAATGTTATTAACGTACTTCCACCAGACCTTAGAAAAGAAGCTATTATGAATATAGGTAAAGCTTTAAAAGTTGGTGGCAAGGCTCTAATACAGACATGGGATGCTGGTGCGGCTAAAAAAGGTATGGCTTCTAAAAAAGCTAAAGTAGTTACAGAAGAGCCTTTAGCTTATACCACGTCTACTGGCTCTTATCAGAAAGGTTTTACTATAGGCGAGCTTAAAAAGTATGTTGAAGACACATTAGGAAAATCTTTTGAGGTTTCGACTGTCCCTAATAAGCAGGGTATAAGTGGTGTTTCTGTAGTAATAAGTAAAAATACAGATGATGTTGAGATGTCTTCAAGTTCTTCTGCTATTTTTGGTTTCGGTAAAAAACCGAAGGCTCCTATGGTTGAAAAGACAGCCGAAGAGGTTGTTGTAGAACCAGTTGCTCCAAGCTTTGAAAAGGTAGCAGATGATTTAGTGCTTAACACAGAAGGTAAATCTTTAGCAGATGTCACTCGTTACGTTGGCTTTAAGGGTTTAGAGGCTGGTAAAGAAGACTATAAGATAATAGCCGATAAAGTAGCTAATCAATTAAACGCTTTAGAAAAAGAAGGCTTTTCTTTTGACTATCAAATAGCAAGACTTAAGAGTGGCTCTAGTACAGCATTAGAAAAACCAGCACCTACGGCGTTAGTTCGCGGAGGATCAGCCGGTGTAGCTAATTTCTCTGGTGTAGATAAAAAGGTATCTGTTTTTATAAATGACATAACCCCTAGAGATTCTTTAGCTAATGGTATGAATCCACAGACAATCTTACATGAATCTGTACACGCAGCCACAATGGCTAGTATACGGGTAGGTAACTTAGCATCTCAGAAAGGGACTAAACTACATAAAGATGTACAGGATCTATACTCTTTATTTAACTATGTGATTGGTGATTTTAATAAGAAAGCTAAAGATCCTGCTAATTTGAGTGAGTATGAAACTAAACTTTACAGGCGTATGAATAATTCCATGGCAAATGTAGATGAGATTGTAGCTTGGGGTTTAACTAATCCTGACATGCAGAAGTATTTAGAAACAATTAAATATGGTAATACTAATGCTTGGACGGCTTTTGTTCAAAGAATAAGAACCCTATTAGGTATGTCTGCACAGGAAGACACGGCGCTTTCTGAGTTGTTACGGGTTTCTGATGAACTTTTAAATGCAGATGTAAAGCAAGTAGCTTCTGTTGTGGAAAGCACTACTTCTCAAAGGGTCAAGAATAACGAGGGTGGTTTAGTTTTAAAATCATTAAAGAGGAAGGGTACTAATGTATAAGTATTTTACTGCCGAAGAACTAGCCTGTCAACACTGTGGCGAAGAGGGCATGAACAAAGACTTCATGTCTAAGATAGAGTTTTTACGTGAAGCTTTGGGCTTTCCTTTTGTTGTTACCTCTGCTTATCGCTGTAAAGATCATCCTATTGAAGCAAAGAAAACAGCAGGGCCGGGTGCTCATTCATCAGGAAGGGCAATAGATATTGCTGTCAGAGGGGAACAGGCTCACAAGCTTCTTAAGAAAGCTTTTAGCATGGGTATAGGCGGTATAGGTGTTAATCAAAAAGGATCTAGTCGCTTCATACACCTAGATGATCTTGATAAGACTGATAATCATACACGCCCTTGGGTATGGAGCTACTAATATGGCTCTCTTAAACTCTCTCATAGGGCCAGTAACAGGCTTATTAGATAAGTTCATTGAGGATAAGGATCAGAAGAGTGCTTTGGCGCATGAAATTGCAACAATGTCACAGAAATATGCGCAGGAAAGTGCATTGGCTCAGATAGCAGTGAATAAGATTGAGGCTGCTAGTCCTTCTTTGTTTACATCTGGCTGGCGGCCTGCTATGGGGTGGGTATGCGTATTGGGTATGGCAGGTAACTTTCTTGTTATACCTTTTGCAAACTTTATAATAACTCTATCAATGGAGATTCCTATCACAGTACCTTTGATACCTTTAGATACAATGATGCCTGTACTACTAGGGATGCTTGGTCTTGGTGGTCTTAGGACATTTGAAAAGACAAGGAAATAGAATGACAGCTTTGGAGTTTATTAACACTGCTTGGCCTGTGGCTGTAGGGTTTGTAACACTGGTCATTGTACTTGCTAAAATGCACAACGATATAGAGACACTGAAAGAAAAGGTTCGTGTTATCTTTGAACTATGGAACAAACGAGGAGATGATAAATAATGAAGAAAGATCCCAGACTTGATAGGGCAGGTGTGAGTGGTTTTAACAAACCTAAGAGAACTCCAGACCATCCTAAGAAGAGCCACGTAGTTGTAGCTAAGGAAGGCGATAAGGTTAAGACCATACGCTTCGGAGAACAAGGCGCATCAACAGCAGGTAAACCTAAAGCAGGTGAGTCTGAGGCGATGAAGAAGAAGAGAGCATCTTTTAAAGCTCGTCACGGTGAGAATATTAAGAAGGGTAAGATGTCAGCAGCTTACTGGGCTGATAGGGAGAAGTGGTAATGCGAGTCCCAAGCTATCTCGCTTTATGGGGCAGTCCTTATTACTTAACTGCTTTTAAATCTACACGTTGTGACTTACTAATCTTCTCCGACAATTCTATTATATATGAAGAATGATTCTCCATTAATTTTAGAATTGTAGGTAGAGTAGCTTTCTCTGCTTGTGCATTTGATAGATACCCTATTGCGTCTACGTTTAATCTTAACACAGTAACAATAGGTAGTTCTATATTCTGAGTTACGTATATATCTTCTGTTATCATTGTAAGGCCGCCAGTTCGTTTTCAAGATAGTTATGGAGTTTAGTAAATTTGATGCGACTCTCTCTTACAATCTTCCTGATGAGAAACGCATCTTCGTCCTTGAATATACTACTTATTTCATCGTAAGGCAACCCAGAAATTTCTGTTACTAGGTTGCCTCTCGAATCAATTAGTATTCTAAATGATGCTAGATTAGCTTCAGATTTCACACATACCGCCAACACAAGCAAGCTCTTGGCTGCCTGTAGTCATGTCCTCAAACTCGAAAGCTGATAAAGCTTCCCAATCAAACTCAGGCATAGTCTTTAATACCTCAGAATATTTAGCTTCAGTACATTCAGTATAAGGAGCTTGGTCATAAGTATGATCACTATATGGTAGCAGGCTGATGCCACTCATCATATCAAAATTCTTCCACATCCAGCTACATATATCAAAGAACTCATCGTCTTTATAATAAACTGTGATAGAAGGTTTATGTTCACACCAGCTGTCTTGGTAAATCTTCCAAAGCTTTAGTTGTTCTAAGGCACCCATGTCTGTAGTGTATATAGCGCCTTTAGGGGACTTTACAGGGAAGCTAAAGACAAGAGTAGTACCATGATATAGGTCTTGTTCAGTAGGCTTTAGATGGCTCCTATCGCCGTCTACAGAAGGCTTACGAGTTACCTTAGTAGAGTCTACTTCACAAGGGAAACCAGCCTGTAGCATGTACTGAGCCATAGGATCTTTAGAATCTGCACGTACTGTCCTGATATAATAAGGACTGAAACGAGGATGAATACCACTAGCACTGTTAACAAGCTGTGAAACAGTACCGGAGGGTTTAACACAAGTAATAGCAGCAGCTTGATTAATACCTAATCGTTTAGCCCACTTCTTATTAGTCTCAACAGCTACTTCACGTAGAGTACTAAGCACCACATCAAGATCTTTACCTGAGTTAGTGATCTTAGCATCCATAATACCAGTGAGACTAACACCTAGCAGGGCTTCTTCCTCAGTATTCTTCTTCCAGATAGTCCGAAGATAACGGAAGTCAGTCAGTGTAGCTTGTAAAGTTCCTAGAATAGCTGCAATGCGTACCTTCTCTTTTAAACTATCTAAGGTATCATCTGCACGTACAACTACTTCTGAAAGATTACAGAACTGATTAGGTCTGAGAATGATTTCACTACAGGGGTTAGTACCAAAGTCATAGTCAGCTTCACGGCGACCGTTACGAGCTGCAATCTTCTGTGCTGCTACCCGGCTAAAGACTCCACGCTCACCAGACTTAGAGTCATACAAGGCTTTCATCTCATCCATAAAGAAATTAAATTCAGGCTTCTCAGTATAACAAGCACTGTTATTAGCTAAGGCTCTTTGACCTTGTTCTTCCCACCACTGACCACTCTTAGCGTTACGTAAGCGACCATCAGAAGGGTTAGACAAGCTGATCAAAGCACTACGCCTTACACCACCTACAACAATAACCTCTGCAATCTTACAACACAGGTCATGGCACTCAAGGCTATTAAGCTTACGACCTGCTGCCCTTTTAAAGATCTCAACAGTATATTGAAACAGATCTACTAAAGGCTGTGGGCCACTTGCACGACCTCCAAAGGTCTTAAGACGTTCTCCTGCTGCTCTGACCTTAGTAACATCCCAGCTTGGAACTTCACCAGCATAGAGCATAGCAATAAGCTGACGCATAGCCTTAGCCCAGCCAATCTTACTGTCTGCTACATCAATAGTAGTATCAGTAGTATGAAGCTTCTCTGCAATCTCAGGAAGCTTAGCAATATACTGACGCTCTACGGAGAACCCTACACCTGTACCACACATAAGGATGTACATAAGCTCATCGAATGCTTTAGGGTGATCAATAGGCAGGTAGGAGCAGTTGAAACCTGCTACGTTGTCCCTGTCTAATGCTGGCCCTGCTGTCATAACACAACGCATAGAAGGCATTACTTCTAGATTAACAATAGCGTCTGTGATCTTCTGCTTTTCTTCGTTACCAATCTTGTTGCCCCAGTAGGCTACATAACGCTGGGCTGTTTCTTCCCATGTCTCACGCCTACTCTTATCATCTTGCCAACGAGCATACCTGCTGGCAGCTATAAACTTACTGTAGTTATCCATTATCGTTTGTCTCCGTCACCTCTGATGGTGCCTCTCTCAAGGCGACCTGTTAATTTTTCTATATTATATACTGCAACTTCTTCTAGTTCAATACTGTTTTTCTTTAAAAGCACTGCAAGATTCCATAGTACATCACCTGCTTCAGCAATAACATCTTCTCTTACAATAGTTTTAACATCGCCACGTAGTAAAGGCTTTACAAAGATATCAACAAGCTCTGCTGTCTCTACCATAAGACTTGCATAAGGATAAAAAACATTATCATAACTTGCAAATGTTTCTGCCTTATCTTGATATTCATTGAAATTCATTTTTAAAAATCCTCTCATATTTAGCTTTAAGAAAGTCTTCATTCTTTTCTCTGTACTCTAGAAAAGTAATTAGCCCTTCCCCTTCTTCTGATCTCTCTGTACAGTTAAGAACGTACATAGTCCAGCAGTAATTTTTAAACTCTTCTTTATCCATAGGTTTATCTCTCAAGTATCTAAAAACCACAACATTTAAAAACATGACTATAAGCATAGGTGCTGCTATTAATGCAGCTATTCCTAACACAACACCATTAAGATAGCTAAGAAGCTTATACAAGATTTTCATTTCAAAGCCTCTTCAGATTCTAACTTTCGTAGTTCTTTTTCTAAAGCCTTTTTAATATTCCTTTCTTTCTTAACGCCTTTAGACTTAACTTTTTTGTTATATCTACTGCGGCGTTCTGCTTTAGTATCTAAATAGTTATTGTCCATCGCTCTCTAAAACCTTTCTTAGTTTTTTCTCGTACCATTCAGCTTTTGAAATATCCTCTATACCATTTTTATTAGGGTAACGCCATCTATATTTAAAAGAATTGCCACGCAGATAACCTCTGAACTCTTCTGGAGTTAACATGGATTGCATAGCAACAATACATTCTACTTCCCCAGAATTGTAATGCTTAGGCTTAGCAACAACATCGTAAGTTATTAAATCTTCTACGGTGTTATCTATTAAATTACTTTTGTAACTAGCTTTCCACGCTGAGTCCCATTGTTCAGGTACGATGTCATTCAGCCTGTTCTTCTTCATACTCGCTTCTCCATGAGTCAGGTAATGTTTCTTCGGTATACCATCTAAAGTTATTATCTGTAGCCCATTCACCGTGGCTACGTTTTGTACCATCTTTCCTACGCTTAGCCTGTGGCATAGGGGCTGATGAGTTTGCAAATAAGAACACTAACTCTATGTCATCAGGCAAAGCTTTTCTAATCCATATGTACTTACTAAACTCAGCATAGTCCCAGAAGCGTCCCTTAGATTCTAATAAAATCTTCTTACGTTTTATCACACGTACAAAATCAGGGTGGTATACGTGATTTACTGTGTAAGGAACAGTGTCATCGTGATGTATCCAATCCTTTAAGATAGTATTATGTAGGGTTTTTTCCCATTTTGAATCGTAGTCACTGGGTTTATCAGGATCTACTGGTCTAACTTTTCTAGGTTTTCTGCTCATTTAGTGAATAACACCTTTCCGTTTAATGAGTTCTAATTCTAACAGTACGAGTAGCTGTTGTACAATCTCAATGGGTACTTCTCTCATTGTAGATTTCTCAACTACAAAGAAATTAGCAAGCATAAGTATCATATCTTCTGGTTGGTTTTCTACTATCATGATCTTTTAGTAGCTCTTATATACTCTGAAATTGTAGCAGCAGTTATATTTTCAATGAGTGTAAGTGGGTTGCGTTTAATAATCATCTTTATAATACGCGAAGAACCTTTCAAAGAATAAGGCATTGAGTAAGCTGTACCGTTTAAATAAGAGTAAGCGTTAGTCTTAGGTAGATTATTAACAGTAACCTTAGCAGCTTCTGTATCAGAGAGCATAGACTTCAGCCACTCTGTTGCAATAGCTTTTGATTGATTGTGAATTCTTTTAGCGACACGACCATTCATATATAAATTTCCTCAACTTTAGGTGTAGCAATTACCCTTGTAAAATATTTTAAACCTGTAGAATATTTAAAAGCTCTTAAGCCTTTACCGTTGTTAGCGTCTGCCCAGCATTTGTTTTTAAAAGAACAATAGGTACAGCCTGAAGCTAATCGCTTGTTGCCTTTAACGCCATCAGCTATATCTTCATAGCATCTATCAGGAGGTGTTTCTTTTTTTATTGATACTCTAAGGTTATCTATGTGCTTACTAATGTTAGGCTTTGAGAAAGGCCCCGGTCTGAATAAAGCCAGCTCACCTGACTCTTTATTGATTGCTAAGAAACCACCATCCTCTGTACCTTCAGCAGTTTCATAAGCTGCTAACTGTGCGATATATCCGAAAGGGTCATCGTCAACTAACGAGCCAGTACTGAACTTTTTAAATGCAAAGTTAGATGCTGTTTTAATATCTACAACCTCACCATCTATCTTACAGTCCATGTGACCAACGATACCGTTAACAGTTACTTCTTTCTGTTGATCAGTTATCGCATGTCCTGACATCTTAATGAATAAGACTAACAACTCTTCTAGCAGATGTCCATACAGAAACTTAATCTGTGTAGCTTCATTTGGCATGTGCTTTGATTTATCTGCTAACGATACTCTAGACTCATACCACAGCTTCCTTGCCGGGTGTCCTATGTTAGACATTCTTAAACCAGTTGACTGCTTGTGCGGAGATGCCCAGCTTTTAACAGCCTTCTTTACACTCTCTCCGAAATCTTCTATATCTTTATCAGCTATCTTAAGGGCCTTACCCTTTGATAAGTTTGATAATGATTTATATATGTCAGTTACTAGAGTATCTAAGCTCAAGCTTGAGTTGTTTATTTTCTTCTTCGTCGTCATCTTGTATCTCGTCTGTGTGTTTAGTTAAAACATTAATTGCTTCTGATAGTAACACGTCAAACCACTCACCCGCTACACCTTTAGATATTTTTATAAGTTTATCGTGTATCTTTTTCTCTGCTGTTCGCCTGTCGGATGTGACAATGTAATGCTCTAGATAGTAGTCGCGTAGTGGACTTGATGTCTGGTAGCTGTTTACTCTATCGTTAATGTCAGCAGCCATACCTACCTTGTACCACCCTTCCCATGCTGGGTTAGATAAGATGTAAACATAACCTTCCTTGGTTAGTGTGTACTTAGGAAGAGATGAGAAGGCAGCTTCTTGAAATGATTTATAGCGCCCTGATTTATGTAGGGTATGGCTCTTAGAAACTTCCTTGCCATTCAAGTACATCCTCTTAGAATCACGTAGCTTAACCGCAGCCGGGTTATCTTTGTAGTAATAAGGCTTACCTGTCTTAGGGTTAATCTCTTTCACGTTAGTGTGTTTCACTCCAGTTATCTCCTACCTTGTATTCCCCATCAAGTGGGCAATTAAGTTTAAGAACTTTACCAGCTTCGATGATAGCCTCTACACCCAACTTACCTACTAGCTCAGCATGTTCAGCTACAACCTCGATCTGCCACTCATCATGTACATTAGCTACGAAGTGAGCATCTATATCTTTGATCTTATCAGCTAAGATAACCAATGCTT
>Ga0206129_10002239_pt1 | contig 24407 bp, 22 predicted proteins | sample Helgoland_Spring_8_FD_148616 | JGI IMG/M metagenome (GOLD analysis project Ga0206129, IMG submission 148616) | Pelagic subsurface seawater microbial communities from Kabeltonne, Helgoland, North Sea - Helgoland_Spring_Bloom_20160502_2 | ecosystem: Environmental > Aquatic > Marine > Epipelagic ...
AATTTTTAGTTGCCTCAACCAAAGGTACATGCAAAGAGACGTAGTCTGATTTTTTTAATAGATCCTCAAGGGTTTCAGCTTTTTCTACCTCCCTTGGGAGCCTCCAAGCGGAATCAATTGATATATAAGGATCGTAACCAATAAGCTTCATCCCAAGAGCCTGTGAAGCCTGCGCAAGCATAGATCCTATTGCTCCCAAGCCAACAATTCCAAGAGTTTTACCTGCAAGCTCATTGCCAGCAAAGGTTTTTTTTTGCGCTTCAAGCATCTGATTTAAAACATCTGAATCGTTGGAATCAAGGTTCTTGGCGAAATTTATTCCATCCAATATCCCTCTAGATGAAAGCAGCATGCCGCATATCACAAGCTCCTTAACCGCATTAGCATTTGCGCCAGGAGTATTAAAGACCACCACTCCTAAATCAGTCGCGTCCTCGATAGGCACATTATTTACTCCTGCACCAGCTCTAGCTATAGCAGATAGATTATTACCAAACTCTTCTGCAGATAACTTATGACTTCTAATCATCAAGCCATCAGGGTTATCGGAAACATCTTTGATGTCTTTTGAGGCCATCACTGCTAGACCATCTGCGGCAATATTGTTAAAGGTTTTATAAGTAAACATTAATTGTTTTTGTTGGAGATGAAGAAAAATTTAGTTTATTACAGAAAGGTGTAAACCAAAATAGGATAATGGACTTTAATGTAACTAAATTACAAAATTATGTTTTTTGCTTCCATTTTATTTGCACTAATTATATGCCTGCATTAAAACTCTTAAAAACTCTTTCCATTCTTGATGATCAGAGATATTAAAAATATCCTCTCTTGGGGAATAAATTGTTAGCTGATCAGGTCTTTTTTCCAAAGTCTTTTTAGCTGAAAATATACCAATGCCGATGCCCGCTGAAATTGCAGCACCTATGGCGGTAGATTCTGTGCTGGCAGGCACACGAATATCTAATCCAAGAAAATCCGCAAGTAATTGGCAAAACTTTGTATTGCCTGCCATGCCTCCATCAATGGCAAGATTTTGTATCTCGATACCATCTTCCTTGAGCGCATCTCGGATATCCATAACCTGATAAATTAACGCCTTAAAAGCTGCAGTAACCATATCTTGCTGAGAAGTATCTCTTGTAATTCCATAAAACGATGCTCTGACCTCAGCATTCCAATGAGGTGCACCTATTCCGGTAAATGCTGGAATAAAAAGGACTCCATTTGATTCTCCTAAGGATGATAAAAATTCAATGCTGTTATGCGAATCTTTAAAAAACTTCATGTTATCCCTCAGCCACTGAATGGTTGTTCCAGCTGAAAAAATACTGCCCTCTAAGGCGTAACTGATGCTTCCCTGCAACCCATAACCAACTGTACTTAATAAGCCAGACTTAGAGCTTTGAGGTTTCTGTCCAGAATTCACCATTAAAAAGCATCCCGTTCCAAATGTAGCCTTCATATCTCCGTAATAAAAGCATTCCTGTCCAACTAAAGCGCTCTGCTGATCACCAATCATGCTGGTAATTGGTATTGTGGAGCTCTTGCGCGACAGTAACCCAAATTTAGCATCAGAGCTACACACTTCAGGCAGCATTGAGGCGGGAATATCAAATATATTCAGAAGCTCTTGATCCCACTCCATTGAATGGATATTAAAAATATTAGTTCTAGATGCGTTAGTAACATCGGTTTTATGTAACTGTCCGCCTGATAGGTGCCAAAGAAGATATGTATCTACCGTCCCAAACCTCAGATCTCCTCTCAACGCTTTCTCTCTAGCACCCTCCACGTTATCTAAGATCCATGAAATTTTTGTTGCAGAAAAATAGGGATCAAGCAAAAGGCCAGTTTTTTCATTGATGATTGACTCAAGGTTTTGTGCTTTTAAAGATGAGCAATGATCTGCAGTTCTTCTATCTTGCCAAACAATACCATTGTAGATAGGCACCCCAGATACGGAATCCCAAACTAAAGTAGTCTCTCTTTGGTTGGTAATACCAGCGCATGCAATATCAAACGAAGAGTCCAGCATTGGATCTAGGGTGTCGTATACAGATTCCAGTAATTTATTTGGATCTACTTCAACCCAACCATCCGCGGGATAGAGCAATGGATATTCTTTTTGTTCAGATTTCACAATATTTAATTCCTCATCATAGATCACACATCTGGTACTGGTTGTGCCTTGATCTATGGCCAATAAAAAAGTCATATTACTTCCTCAAAATTTAGGTTTATCCACAATTTATGCACTTATTCTTAACAGCCCATAAACATCATTTATACAGCATATAGTGAATCAATTAAAAGAAATCACAATATATAGTGTTTTTAGCTTGATTATTTATCCACAATGTAAGAATATTAGCTTTGGTATAAAAAATTTGAATTAAGAAAAAGTTTTAGCCCCACCCATTGGCAGATCGTTTCAATACGGCCAACGAAAGAAACACGAAAAAAGAGGTAGAACATGTCATTACAGGAGTTAGGTAATACTCAACAAGGCTCAGAAATAAATTCAACAGCATCAACCTCTTCAGAAGATTTAAATATTACAGCGCCGGGTAAACTTCGCGTAATTAAAAGAAATGGAAAAGTAGTCTCATTTGAAGAAGATAAAATTAAAATTGCTGTAACAAAAGCCTTCCTTGCAAACGAATCTGGAAATGCAGCAGCAAGCGAAAGAATTCACAGAAAAGTAGAAGACATTACAAAAGATGTCCAGGATATTTTTAAAAGGAGAATGCCGTCAGGCGGAACTTTACACATCGAAGAAATCCAGGACCAGGTCGAACTCCAACTCATGCGCAGCGAGGAATATGTTGTTGCAAGGAAATACATACTTTACAGAGAAGAAAGAGCTTCTGAGCGTACAAAAGACAAGACGCAGCAAACAACAGTAGAAGCGCCAGCTATCTCTGTAACCAAAAAAGACGGCACTAAAGTTCCATTAGACATCAATAGGCTTGCCTCGGTTGTGAACCATGCGTGTGAAGGGTTAGAAGACGTAAGCGCAGACTCTATTCTGACAGAATCGATTAAAAATCTTTATGACGGTGTCTCAATTAGCGACATGAAATCAGCATTGGTAATGTCAGCAAGAACAAAGGTCGAGATAGAGCCAAACTATAGTTTTGTAACAGCCAGGATCCTGCTTGATGAGCTTAGAAGTGAAGCCTTGACTTTCCTTGGAGTTGCAGAAGAAAGCTCCCATCCCGAAATGAAAGAGAATTATCCAAAAGCTTTTAAAGCTTATATCGACAAAGGCATTGAGCTAGAGATGCTTGACCCTAATCTCAAAACATTTGATCTAGATAAATTGGGTGCAGCTATTGATCACGATAGAGATTATCAATTTACATACCTTGGTCTCCAAACTTTATATGATAGGTACTTCATTCATTACCAAGATACTAGATTTGAGCTGCCTCAAATATTCTTTATGCGGGTCGCTATGGGGCTTTCTGCTGAAGAAGAGAACCGCGAAGATAGAGCTATAGAGTTTTACCAACTACTCTCAAGCTTTGATTACATGAGTTCTACCCCTACTCTTTTCAACTCTGGAACGCTAAGACCTCAGCTTTCCTCTTGCTATCTAACAACCATTCCAGATGATTTGGATGGAATTTTTGGTGCTATGAAAGACAATGCACTACTCTCAAAATGGGCCGGTGGACTGGGAAATGATTGGTCTCCAGTTAGAGCGTTAGGCTCATACATTAAAGGCACAAATGGAAAAAGCCAAGGCGTGGTTCCTTTTCTAAAAGTTGCAAATGATACTGCTGTTGCCGTTAATCAAGGTGGAAAAAGAAAAGGTGCGATGTGTGCTTACCTTGAAACCTGGCATTTAGACGTAGAGGAATTTTTAGATCTAAGAAAAAATACAGGTGATGATAGAAGAAGAACACATGATATGAACACAGCAAACTGGGTTCCAGATTTATTCATGAAAAGGGTTGAGTTAGGCGCAAACTGGACATTATTCTCGCCTGGAGAAGCTCCAGATCTTCATGATCTTACCGGCCTTGCCTTCGAAAAAAGATATGAAGAGTATGAGGCTTTAGCAGCTGAAGGAAAAATGGATCAACATAAAACCATACCAGCAAAAGATCTATGGAGAAAAATGTTAACCATGCTCTTTGAAACAGGCCATCCGTGGATTACTTTTAAAGATGCATGTAACTTACGCTCTCCTCAACAACACATTGGTGTCATTCATTCTTCCAACCTTTGTACTGAGATTACTCTAAATACAAGTGCGGATGAGATTGCTGTCTGTAACCTTGGTTCAGTAAATCTTCCTCAGCACATGAAAGATGGTGTCCTGGATCAAGAAAAGGTTAAGCGAACTGTAACTACAGCATTGAGAATGTTAGATAACGTTATTGATATTAATTATTACTCTGTGGATACGGCCAAGAATTCAAATCTTAAACATCGTCCAGTTGGTATGGGTATTATGGGCTTTCAAGATGCGCTCTACATGCAAGATACGCCGTATTGCTCAGATGCAGCGATAGAATTTGCAGATCGAAGCATGGAAGTTATTAGCTATCATGCTATAGCAGCATCAAGCGATCTTGCAAAAGAACGAGGCACCTATCCTTCTTACGATGGTTCATTGTGGAGTCAAGGTATTTTTCCAAAAGATTCAATTGAGATCTTAGAGAAGAATAGAGGCAGCGAATTCCTTAAAGTTGATCGATCTGAAACGCTGGATTGGGATCAATTAAGAGCAAAGGTTAAAAAAGATGGTATGAGAAATTCTAATGTTATGGCTATAGCTCCAACAGCAACAATCTCCAATATTACCGGAGTGACTCAATCAATTGAGCCAACCTATCAAAACTTGTATGTGAAATCTAACCTATCTGGTGAATTCACTATCGTAAACCCATATCTTGTAAGAAAGCTTAAAGCTTTAAACTTATGGGATGACGTCATGATTAATGATCTTAAATACTTTGAAGGCAGCTTGACTGAAATTTCAAGAATCCCTGATGACATCAAGACACTCTTCTCAACAGCTTTTGAAGTTGAGCCCCAATATATTGTTGAGGCAGCAAGCAGAAGACAGAAATGGATTGACCAGGCTCAGTCACTCAATCTATATATTGGAAATGCGAACGGGAAAAAACTGGATCTAACTTACAGGATGGCTTGGTACTCAGGCTTGAAGACTACTTACTACCTTAGATCAATTGCAGCTACCACAACTGAAAAATCAACCATCCATCAAGGCACCTTAAATGCTGTGAGCTCGCAAGCAGAAGCAGCACCAGAGGTTCCTCACGAACTTGGAGCACCTGCACCAGTGCCTGAAGCATGTTCATTGGATGATCCTGACTGCGAAGCATGTCAGTAAATAAATAACGGAGAAATAGAATGTTAAATTGGGATGAATACAACAAAGAAGAAGCTCAAGTAGCTCCCGCAATCAAGAGCGCCATTCCTGAGGAAGTAAAAGAAACTCAGCCTATAGTCCAAGAAGTGTCAGCGCCAGCTGAAGCTACTCCTGCCTCTATCGAAGAAGGCTCGCGCGCTGAAATTGCCAGAAAGGCTATTGAAAACTTTGATGAATCAGAGGGCATTAAAGAGCTTGATGAAATGCAAGGAACAGCAGGAAGAGTTCAAGTAGATGATAAAGCCATGATTAACTGCAACGCAGACTTAAACCAATTGGTTCCGTTTAAATATGACTGGGCATGGCAAAAATATCTTGATGGCAGCGCCAATCATTGGATGCCTCAAGAAGTGAATATGACAGCAGACATAGCTCTTTGGAAATCTGAAGATGGCTTGACTGAAGATGAGAGAACGATTGTTAAAAGAAATCTTGGATTCTTCTCAACGGCAGATTCATTGGTTGCCAATAATCTTGTCCTAGCTCTTTATAGATTAATAACTAATCCAGAGTGCAGACAGTATATTCTTAGACAGAGTCTGGAAGAAGCCATCCATACTCATGCTTATCAATACTGTATTGAATCTCTTGGGATGGATGAAGGTGAGATATTTAATATGTACAGAGAGATTCCTAGCGTAGCTAAAAAAGCAGCTTGGGGCCTCAAGTACACCAAGCAAATATCAGACCCAACCTTCCAAACAGGAACAACAGAAACTGATAAGCAATTATTGAGAAATCTTATAGCCTTCTATTGTGTTCTTGAGGGCATATTCTTTTACTGTGGCTTTACCCAGATCCTATCAATGGGAAGACGCAATAAAATGACGGGAACAGCCGAACAATTTCAGTACATCCTAAGAGATGAATCTATGCATGTAAATTTTGGAATTGACGTAATCAATCAAATCAAAATTGAAAATCCACATTTATGGGACGATGAAATGAAGCATGAGGCTGCTCAAATGATTCTAGAGGGCACTGAGCTTGAGATCATGTATGCAAGAGCCACTATGCCTAGAGGTGTGCTCGGCATGAATGCATCAATGATGGAAGAGTACCTTCAATTCATTGCAAATAGACGATTGACTCAAATTGGTTTAGAGGAAGAGTTTAAAGGCGCTACTAATCCTTTCCCATGGATGTCTGAGATCATGGATCTTAGAAAAGAGAAAAACTTCTTTGAAACTCGTGTCATCGAATATCAAACTGGTGGAGCCCTTAACTGGGAGTAAAATCTTATCCCAATTCAATCTGCCTGTAAGGAATCTTGTAGGCAAAGTTCCTGCTATCTTAAGGGGCAAGACTGGTCATGATTGAAAATTTTCTACAATACGGTCAATGGATCATTCTAGTCTTAAGCATAATGAGTCTTGTGCTAGTAAGCTCTGTTAAACATGAAACTAGATTAAACGGTTACATTCTCACAGGTATCAGCAGATTCTCAGGTGCTCTAATTTTTCTATTGGTTGATTTGCCAGCATTTGTCATAGCAAACCTAATCCAAACATACATAGCTTTTAACGGTTATTATAAAAATAAAAAAGCTGGGGAAGAAGCCAAAAATGACAGATCAAACAAAGCCGACTAAAAGCTACCGTACTTTTGCATTAATCCTACTAACCGTAGTCTACGGTTTTAATTTTATTGATCGCCAGATTGTTGGGATTTTGGCACCCTTTATCCAGAAAGATCTAGGTCTAACTAATACAGAATTAGGTCTATTAATCGGCCTAGCATTCGCAATTTTTTATACCTTAGTTGCCATTCCTATCGCCTGGTTAGCTGATCGCTACAATCGAGTAAACATACTGTCAATTGCATTAGCAACCTGGAGTGGTTTTACAGCTTTAACTGGTTTAGCAGGCAACTTCATCCAAATTGGAATTGCGCGCATGGGTGTTGGTATTGGAGAAGCGGGAGGCAGCCCCCCTTCTCACTCAATTATTTCTGATATGTACCCAAAAGAAGAGAGAGCGAGTGCCTTGGGCGTTTACTCGATGGGAATTCCTTTGGGCATTATGGCAGCTTACTTTGCAACAGCGATGCTCATGGGCTCGTCTGGTGAAGACGTTAATTGGAGACGAATTTTTATTTTCCTTGGGTTAACGGGTGTTGCTTTAGCTGTTTTAGTTAAATTAGTATTGCGTGAACCCGTTCGTGGTGCGATGGAATTCAATGATCAAACTGAGATTGAGAAGCCACCATTCATGGAGTCACTAAAGACTCTGATGAAAATTCCTGCTTGGTGGGCTATGTGCTTTGGGATAGCTTTTGGCTCTTTTGTGTCCTATTCAAAATCAGCATTTCACACCAAGTACTTGGTTGCCTTAGATCCTAGTTATGACTTTCAAACCTTGGTAATTATTTTAGGCATCGTCAATGGGACAACTTATGCCGGGGGAGCATTCTTTGGAGCTAGATTGGCAGACAAATGGGGTAAAAAAGATATACGTGCTTATGGATGGTTGCCAGCAATATCAATTGCTCTTTGCCTACCAATTGGAATTGCAGCCTGGTGGTCCACTTCAATTGAAATGAATCTTGTTTTTACTACTTTATTTTTGTTGTTTATGGGCGTGTACCTAGGCCCAAGTTTTGCAATTGCTCAGACTTTGGCACCTATAAGTATGCGAGCCATGTCTACGGCACTATTCTTTTTTATTCTTAACATGATTGCATTAGGGGGCGGGCCTACTTTTTCAGGCTGGTTAATCGATGTATTTAAAGAAAATTATGGTGAGGTAGAGGCAATACGCTATGCCATGACAGTCACCACTCTTTTATTTATTCCATCCATTGTTAGTTTTTTGATAGTTGCGCGTGTTTTACCAAAAGATTGGTCAGAAGCAGAAAAACGCAATCTTGAACTAGCTAAAAATGAATAACTAATTATTTCTCTAGTCACCCTTTTTAAAAGACTCTCGGTATTATGAAAGATTATTATGACGTAATTATTCTTGGTGCTGGTGCAGCAGGATTAATGTGCGCAATTACTGCAGCTAAAAGAGATAAAACTGTTTTAGTGTTGGAGAAATCCAACAAACCAGGAAAGAAGATTCTTATGTCTGGTGGAGGTCGTTGCAATTTTACCAACCTTTATGTTGAAGCAGAACACTTCCTCTCTAACAATCCACACTTCTGTAAATCAGCATTAAAAATGTTCACCCCAGAAGATTTTATTTCTATGGTAGAAGCTCATGGGATAGATTACGAAGAAAAAAAACATTATCAATTGTTTTGCATAAACTCAGCCAAAGACATCCTAAATATGCTCCTTGCTGAATGCACGAAAGCTGGAGTTGAAGTGCATACAAGCATAGAGATCAAAAAAGTTAGTAAACGATCTGAGAGTGCATCAGATGGAAGGTTTGATGTAAGTCTTGGATCTAATCCAGGTCGGTCAGTCATTAATTGTGAGTCATTGGTGATCGCCACTGGTGCATTGTCTATTCCAACATTGGGCGGCAGTGGATTTGGGTATGATTTAGCGCAGCAATTTAATCTGCCCTTAATTGCTAGGCAGGCGAGCTTGGTGCCATTTATGTTCTCTGATGAGATCAAGGATCTCTGCGAAGAACTATCTGGTGTATCTACTACCGTTACAATTTTAAGCAATAAGAAGGAATTTGAAGAATCTATGCTTTTTACTCATAGAGGCTTGAGTGGACCTGCAGTATTGCAAATCTCAAACTACTGGAAGCCTGGAGATGGTATACAAATTAATTTACTTCCTGGAATAAATGCTGCAGATTTTTTAATTAATGAGAAAATTACAAATCACAAAACTACCATCAAAAAATCTTTTACCTCCCTTCTTCCCAAGGCATTATTATTAAAACTTGAGGAGTTATGGTGGCCTTTGCACAAAGATCAATTTCTTTCAGAGATTAGTAATAACGAGCTAAATATAATTGGCAACAACTTAAATGCGTGGACTCTCAAGCCCTCTTCGACTGAAGGCTACAGAACTGCTGAAGTTACACTTGGAGGAGTAGATACCGATGCAATTAATTCTAAAACCATGGAGATTAAAAATCACCAAGGTTTATTTTTTGTTGGTGAGGTCGTCGATGTTACTGGGCACCTTGGAGGTTACAACTTTCAGTGGGCCTGGTCCTCTGGATATTGCGCAGGTTTAGTTGCATAAGCTAGGTTTGCATTTAAAATAATTAGTCTACAAATATATTAATAGGAAATTAATCAATGAAACTCTACGACAATCAAATGGCAAATAGCCCCAGAAAAGTGAGAATATTTTTGGTCGAAAAGAATATTAAAGATGTAGAGATTGTAAACATTGATCTCATGCAAGGTGAGCACAAGACACCTGAGTATCGTGCTATTGCACCTAATTCTAGAATCCCGGCGCTACAACTTGATGACGGAACTGTTGTGATGGAGTCAACAGCCATTTGTCGATACTTAGAATCTCTTTACCCAGAGCCAAACCTTTTTGGAGAAAGTCCGATGGAGATAGCATCAATTGAGATGTGGCAATGTAGAGTTCATAACGAATTAATGATTCCTCTAGCAATGGGCTTTAGACATCTTCATCCTGCGATGGCATCAATGGAGGATCAAAATAAAGAATATGGAGTGGCTCAAAAGCAAATCGCCATTAAATCTCTGGGTTATTTCAATGGGGTGCTTGGCGAATCTGAGTTTGTTGCAGGAGCTAGATACACTTTTGCTGACATACAAATGATTACAACCACTGACTTCTTTATAAAATTAAATCGATTAGAGCTATCAGATTATCCTCATATCCAAAGGCACTCAGAATTAATGTCTAAACGCGAAAGCTTTACTGCTTAGTCTACTTCTCTTTGTCGGCTTGCTCAAAAATCTTAATGGTTTGCTCGCCACCTTGATAGATAGATCTGGCATCTTCCATATCTGAAATCTGATCCCAATTTGCTGCAATATTTTCGGGAGTCATGTCCTGACCTGTTCCAAAAGCAACACCCATAGTTTCGTGAATGTGCACTCTGGTAAACACCCCTGCGCCAGCTCCAATCATGACACCATTAGGCGCATCTTCGCTTGCAAGATACATAACTGCAGGAGTTACAAATTCCGGTAACAATCTCTCTCCAATACCTTCCGCTGGAAGTAAATTTTCAGTCATTCTCGTAAAAGCTACTGGAAGAATTGCGCTTGAGTAGACATTATTTTTCTGGCCTTCAATCTTCAGGGTATTCATGAGGCCGATGAGACCCATTTTAGCTGCGCTGTAATTTGCTTGTCCAAAATTACCAAATAGACCACTAGACGAACTGGTATGAATGATCCTTCCATAGCCTTGCTCTCTCATGATTGGATAGATAGCGTGAGTTGTATTAACGCTGCCTTGGAGATGTACATCCAAGACCATATCCCATTCTTCAAGAGTCATTTTATGAAAGCTTTTATCTCTAAGAATTCCTGCATTGTTCACAAGAATATCAATGCGACCCCATTTTTCCATAGTATCGGCAACCATTTTGGCAACCCCAGGTCTATCGGAAACACTTGAGCCATTTGCAGTAGCCTCTCCACCTTCTGCTTTAATTTCCTCAACAACAGCGTTGGCTGCATCACTGGCTCCACCTGAGCCATCCAGAGCACCACCAAGGTCATTTACCACAACTTTTGCGCCTCTTCGAGCAAATTCAAGAGCATGCTGTCTTCCAAGTCCACCGCCAGCACCAGTTACAATTGCTACCTTGTCATCAAATCTTATGGTCATAATTATCTCCTTATTGGGTAGTTAGTTTAACTAATTTGAGCCTGAAAAAATGCTCTCAGGTTGAAAATCTTTGTTTTTTATCAAGCTCATTTCTAGCTTGAAGCCATTGCTAAGAGCTCTTTTAAATAGCATAAATTGTTTGGATTGATTTACGCTATCTACAGCAATAAGATGGCCATCCTTGCCATAACATGCAATAAATTCAGCACCGTCTATGTCACCAAGAATGAAGCTTTCGTCATAACCAGAAGATAGCCCTGCCATCTGAAGTTTTAAATCATATTGATCCGACCAAAACCATGGCAATTCTTTGTTATAAAGCTCGTTCCCAATAATAGAAGAAGAGACAACCTTAGCTTGCGACAAAGCATTTGGCACACTTTCGAGACGAATACTTTGGTTTAATAGAGCATTAAAAGAATTGGTGCAATCGCCTGCAGCAAGGACATAAGGATTAGTGGTCCGGCAATATTGATCTGTTGTAATACCGTTACCGCAATCTAATCCAGCATCTTCAGCAAGTTGTGTGTTTGGAATAGCGCCAATACCAGCCAAAACAGCATCTGCTAAAATTTTCTCACCAGACTCCAGCTCAACACAATTAATCATTTGATTCTCAGCAATTAAACCGCTCACTCGGGCATTGCAAATTACTTGCACGCCTTTGGCTTCATGAATCACTTGATAAAAGCTAGAAAGCTCAGGACTGGTTACCCTTTTTAAAATACGTTCTTCGGCTTCGAGTATTGTGACGTTAAGACCAAGCTCTGTCATTGCAGATGCAACCTCTAAACCAATGTAGCCACCGCCAATCAAGACAATGTCTTTTGTCGATTCAAGTTGCGAGTGGATATCTAAAACATCTGAGATCTTGCGCAGATAGAATAAGTTCTTTGCGTCTGCATTAGGCATAGAAAGCAGTCTGGGTGAGGCTCCTGTAGCAAAGACTAAATAGTCAAATGAAAATGTTGAAGTATCAGCGGTTATTTGTTTTAAATCAGTATCTATGGAGCTAACCAATGTACTGGGATGAAAAGAAATATTTTGCTCTTGATAAAAATGCTCGGGTTTAAAAAATAGCTTTTCGGTTTCCATGTTCCTTTTTAAGAACTCTTTTGAGAGTGGCGGTCGATGATAGGGAAGAAATTCTTCGTTAGAGAAAATATCAATTTTGCCCTCAAAGCCATCTTTACGAAGACTAAATGCTACATTAGCACCCGCATGCCCTCCCCCAATAATTATTACTTTACTCATGAGATTTATGTGATTGGATTTAATAAAAACATATTTATACTAACTCTGTTATGCAGAATGAAATTGTAGCTCACAACGATCTAAAAATTCGAGTTCAAGAGGGATTTTTTACACCTGTTGAGTCAAAAAAATTACTTGAGAATTTTATTGATGCATTGCCATGGGAGTCGATGAAAATAAAAATGTTTGGCAGGGATGTTGTTATACCAAGACTACAATGCTGGATTGGCGATGAGGGTTGCAATTACAGCTATTCTGGTAAAAAACTTCATCGAAAAGATTGGACCAAAGAACTGTTAATGATTAAAAATAAAATTAGCCAGCAAGCTGGCTTAGAGTTTAACTCTGTCCTCGTAAACTATTATCGAGATGGCCAAGATTCAATGGGATGGCACGCAGATGACGAAAAAGAATTGGGCAAAAATCCTACCATTGCAGCATTATCGTTTGGCGGTGAGCGCGATCTAGTATTTAAGAATATTTTATCCAAAGAAAATCTTGCCGTTCCTCAGCCTAGTGGTGCGCTAATCATCATCGACGGACAAACTCAACAATATTGGCAGCATTCAATAAAAAAGACTAAAAAATTCATCAGTCCGAGAATTAATTTAACGTTTCGGAATATAATGTTGAAAAATTAATCAAAGGAGTTTTTTCATGAAAGAGAGAGTTAAGGTTGTAGTTACTGGTGCAGCAGGTCAAATAAGTTATTCCTTGATCCCTCGGCTGGTTGATGGACATACCTTCGGCGATAAAATCGTTGATCTTGAGCTTGTTGAAATTCCGCAAGTGGTAGAAAAATTAGACGGCCTAGTAATGGAATTAGAGGATTCTAATTTTCCAAACATGGGCAATGTCAATTTCACCTCAGATTTTGAAGGTGCAGCAAAAGATGCTGATTGGTTTTTACTTGTAGGCAGTATTCCACGTGGCATTGTTTACAACGGTAAAAAAATTGAAGAACGAGCTGATTTATTGCAAATTAATGGTGGTATTTTTGTAGGTCAAGGCAAGGCTATTGGGGAGCATGGTAAGTCAGATGCAAAAGTATTGGTGGTCGGCAATCCAGCAAATACTAATGCATTGATTGGAAGACATGCAGCAAATAATCCATCTCAATTATGGATGGCAATGACCATGCTGGATTCAAGCAGAGCACAATCTGTGCTTTCAAAGAAACTAAACGCATGCGTGGCAGACATAAGCAAAATGATTATATGGGGTAATCATAGCCCTACTATGTATCCTGATTTTGAGAACATGGAATGCAATGGGCAGTCTGGAAAAGATGCAATCTCAGACATGGATTGGATTAACAATAACTTTCTCCCTACCGTTCAACAGCGAGGCAAAGCTGTCATTGACTCAAGAGGAGCCTCATCAGCAACCTCAGCAGCAAAAGCTGCATTAGACACTGTTATCGCATGTGAGAATGCAACCGCGCCAGGAGATTGCTTTAGTGCTGCCGTGATAACAGATGGAAGTTACGATCTGCCCGAAGGAATTATTTGCGGTATGCCTTTAAGAACTCTTGAAGATGGAAGTGTTGAAATTGTTCAAAATGTTGTCTTGTCAGAATTTGCAAAAGAAAAAATTAAAATCTCAACAAATGAACTCTTGGAAGAAAGAGCAGCTGTAGAAGATTTACTAAAATAAGTGGGTAAACAAGGACCAGATCAATTCCTTGCAGAACTTATTCGTTCCGAGGATACTAAATCAGTTCTTGTTTTATCCTCTGGCAATCTAAGCAACTTAATAGAAAAGCTTGAAGACTCGCTGGATAGACTTACAGTGATTCCTACCAGTGATGTGAATTTACAAGAAACCTTTGATATGTGTATTGTTCTTGAGGATATCGAAGTCTCTAAAACCGAACTTGGGCTCATTAAAAATTCTGTAGCTCAAAAAATATTAGTCATTAGAGAATCTGTGGATAATAAAGACCATCAATCTTTTCTGGAACTTGGTTTTGCGTATGATCCAGAAATATCTTTTAAAAAAATATATTCATACAACCTTCAAACCTATAACAAAAAACGGGGATGGAATAACTCTGATGGCTGGGCTAATCCAGAAAACTTTGAAAAGTTTAGATGGTAAGAAAATTAAATAGCTTTATTTTCTTGTTCCATTGATTTAGTTAGCTGTAAATCTGAAACTTTTTTATGAAGGGATTGCGCGTAAAACATGACGGCAAATAAAAAATAAAACCATAAGAAACCAAATCCAGTTAAATAGTTATAAGTGGCATGAATTAAGATTGGAATGATTAAGCTTTTAATCAAAGATGATTTGGAGCCCAGAAAAGCATGTAGGCCAAAAAAGTACCCCATAATAATTCCGCAGCTAGCATGCAATGGTATTGCGCTAGTCGCTCTCATTATTGCAATAGTCATAGAATCAACATCTGGGCTGCCTGCATAAACATATGAGAGGTTTTCTAGCGTTGCAAATCCAAGTGAAGCTATTGTCCCATAGACAATTGCGTCCATTGGCTCATTGAAAGCTGTCTTGGGCCTAATATAAAAATATAAAACAAGAAATTTCAGGCTCTCTTCCGTAAGCCCCGCAAAGTAAGACTGATCCGGAGATTGGATAAGCCAAGAGTTTAATTCACCGGCAGGAATACATAAAAATATACCTAGAACGAAAGTTTTTAGAATTAAATCTAATGGTTCTTTAAATTTATCTGAATAAATAATAAAGGAGATGATAGTGAGAGGCGCTCCAATAGTTACCAGCAAGATGATGATGATCAATTGCTGGTTATGATTTGAGTTGCGGAAATAAAATTACGTCTCTAATTGAACTCTGATTTGTTAGCATCATTACCAATCTATCGATCCCAACTCCAACACCCACTGCTGGTGGCATGCCATGCTCTAGGGCTGCTATGTAGTCCTCATCAAAACCCATAGCCTCATCATCCCCATCAGCCTTGGCTTTGGCCTGATCGCGGAATCGATCCGCTTGATCATCCGGGTCATTTAGCTCACAGAATCCATTTGCAATCTCCTTGCCGCCAATGAAAAGCTCAAATCTATCTGCAATAGATGAATCTTCATTATTACGTCTAGATAATGGAGATACCTCTACAGGATACTCTGTCACAAAGGTTGGTTGAATAAGTTTAGGTTCGACTGTTTTTTCAAAGATCTCAAGTAATATTTTGCCTGCGCCCCAAGACTCTTTGTGGGAAATCTTCTTATCTGATGCATATTTTCGTAACGTTTCAATGTTGCTTAAATCTTCATGAGATAGATCTGCATTTTCTGCCAACACAAGTTCAGCAAGAGTTTTTGTATGAAAGGAAGTTAAATCAATTTGATCTCCATCCCATTCTATTTGAGCACTATTACCAATCGCCTCTGACGCTGATTGAATGATCCTGGTTGTAAAATCGATGGTGCCTTGAAACGTTGCAAATGCTGCATAAAATTCTAGCATGGTAAATTCAGGATTATGCCTTGTTGATAAGCCCTCATTTCTAAAACTTCGATTAATTTCAAAGACTTTTTCAAATCCACCGACTAGAAGCCTTTTGAGATGCAATTCAGGTGCAATTCTTAGAAACAGCTCTCTGTCCAAGGCATTATGATGAGTGATAAATGGCTTAGCCACAGCTCCACCTGGGATGGAATGCATCATGGGTGTTTCTACCTCCAAAAAGCCGTCTTGAAGCATTGTGCTTCTAACAGCAGAAATGATATTCGAGCGCTTAACAAAGATTGCTTTTGACTCTGGATTGCTCATCAGATCAATGTATCTTTGACGATATCTAGTCTCTATATCCGCCAAGCCTTTATGCTTTTCTGGCATAGGTCTAAGAGCCTTGGTTACAAGCACAATTGAGTGAGCCTCAACTGTGAGCTCATCAGTGTTAGTTTTAAAAAGCTTACCTGTCACGCCAATAATGTCACCCAAATCCCAGGTCTTAAAATTCTTATATAAATCAACGTCTATATTATTTTTGCTTACATAGATTTGAATATCGCCTGAGCCATCTCTAATAGTAATAAAACTTGCGTTTCCCATGACGCGCTTCAAAACTATTCGGCCTGCTAATGCTAAATCTTTGACTTGAGCTTTTTCAAGCTCATCTTTAGAGAGGGCTCCATGCAATTCATGCAGATCAAGCGCATGCTCAGATGGAATAAAATCATTGATGTAAGCTTTGTTTTCTGCTCTCAGCTCCTCTAGCTTTCTTCGTCTTTCCTCTAGGATTGTAGCTTCCCCATCTGTATTTGAATCAGTCATCTATACTCCTTGCCTTAGACTGGCTTTAATAAAAATATCTATGTCACCATCTAGTATTGCAGAGATGTTACCACTCTCTACGTTTGTTCTTAAGTCTTTAATTCGAGATTGATCTAGGACGTATGAGCGAATTTGACTGCCCCAACCAATATCAGACTTACTTTCTTCTAATAATTGCTGCTCATCTTTTTGCTTTTGCAGTTCTAATTCATAAAGTTTTGATTTCAGTTGCTTGAAAGCATTATCTTTATTTTTATGTTGAGATCTATCGCTTTGGCATTGAACTACAGTTCCAGTAGGCGCATGAGTTAATCGAACGGCTGAATCTGTTTTATTAACATGCTGTCCACCAGCTCCTGAAGCTCTGTAAGTATCAATTCTAACGTCTGAAGGATTTAGCTCAACCTCAATAGACTCATCGATCTCAGGAGAGATAAAAACAGATGCAAATGAAGTATGACGTCTACTGCCCGAATCAAATGGGGATTTTCTTACCAAGCGATGAACACCTGTTTCTGTTCTTAGCCAGCCATAGGCATAACTGCCTTTAATCAACAAGGATGCGGATTTAATTCCAGCAACTTCGCCTGGTGAATGCTCAATAACGGAAACTGAAAAATCATGCTTTTCAGCCCATCTTGTGTACATTCTTAAGAGCATATCAGCCCAGTCTTGAGCTTCGGTTCCACCTGATCCTGATTGAATATCAATGAAAGCAGAACTTGGATCCATTTTGTTAGAGAACATTCGATTGAACTCTAAATCTTCCACAGATGACATGAGAGAATTAGTTTCTTCTAGCATTTGATTAATGGATGTCTCGTCTGACTCTTCTATGGCCATATCTAAGAGCTCAAGATTATCATTTACAGCCATATCAACCGATAAAAAATTAGTAAGGAATTTTTCTAACTCAGTTTTTTCTTTGTTAAGGGACTGGGATAATTCTAAATTTGACCAGGTGGCTTCTTCTGCCAGCTGAGCATGAATTGCTTTTAAAGAATCTTCTTTTGCGGAAACGTCAAAGATACCCCCGGAGATCTGCCATACGATCTCGAAGGTTGAGTAGATTAGATTTGAGTTCGCCTGTTTCCATAATCAAGCATTTTAATACCTTTTTAACTTGTAATACAGTTAACGCGCTTCTCTTATCATTGGAAATGCTGGTGGGGAGTCCTTAAACTGCACTTTGCCTATTTCAACAAAACCGTGTCTCTCATACAAAGCTTTATTCTGCTCATTAGATGCTTCTAAATAAGCTCTATCACCTCTTTGGTCTATCATTTGCAATGCTTCTTTAAGCAAAAAAGAGCCAATGCCTTTTCTTTGCTTAGATGGGTCCACAGCAATAAAAGCTAGATACCAAGCATCATCTGGATGATATTTTTCAAACTCCTCAAAGAATTTTGCTACGGTCTCCAACCTCTCTTCAGGAATTGCATCAAAAGTAGGCTCTAAAACAACTTCATCAAATTCTGCTCCAGGTGGATGCCAAATAGATGCTCCAGCAAAATTTTTCTCTGAATAGACGAGATCATTCTCGTAAGCAATTTTAGAGAATTCTTGCATCCAGAGATCAAAACTTTTTAAATAACTAGCTGCATCAGGGAAAATCCATCTAAGTAAGGCATCCAAGGCAAAACCAAGCTTTAAGACACCCTTAACACGCTCAAGGTCTTTGGAATTTGCTGTAATTATTTCTGGAATATTCACAAGCTAGGCTCTAGTTATTTTGTTTAATAAAATTAATAATTTCGTCATATTTTGCATCAAAGGAATGCAGTCTCTCAGATTTTTCATGTAACCCTGTTAAGGCTTTCGGAATATTAGAAAGCTTCATACCAAAATCTTCATAAACCTTTGGGAATTTAGCAGGATGAGCTGTGGAGAGAACAATGTAATGCGTATTTGCATTGCTCATTTTCAAGGCCTCGTCCATCGCAATTGCTGTATGAGGATCTAGGACATAATTATGAACAGCATATGTCTCCTGGATTAACTTCTGTGTATGCTCATCGTTTACCCTGCTTGAAGAAAATAACTCATTTTTTTTCTTCCATACCTCTTCATCTAGCTCGATTGCATGAGCGGGAAATTGAGTAAATAGTTTAGAGCATTCTCCAGCATCTCTATCAAGAAAAAAATCATACACAAGTCTTTCAAAATTACTCGCAACGCTGATGTCCATGCTTGGTGAAATAGTTTCCTGGACTGTTTGTTTGGAATAATCGTTCTCACTAAAAAAACGATGCAAAATGTCATTGTCATTTACTGCAACTGAAATCTTATTGATTGGCAAGCCCATCTGATGAGCTGAGTAACATGCAAAAACATTACCAAAGTTTCCTGTAGGCACTGAGAAATTTAAATCACCCTTAGAGTGCAGTCGATTGAAAGCATAAAAGTAATAACAAATTTGCCCAACAATACGAGTCCAGTTAATTGAATTCACTGCTAAAAGATATTGGTCTGGGTTTAAAAAATCACGTTGTTTGAAAGCGTGTTTAACTAAATCCTGGCAATCATCAAACGTTCCATTAATTCTTAAAGCAAAAACATTATCAGCATCAATTGTGCTCATTTGTCGCCTTTGGACCTCAGACATATTGCCATTTGGCAGCATGATAAAACTTTTAATTCTCTTGTAAGCCTTACATGCATCAATTGCTGCAGAGCCAGTATCACCAGATGTTGCACCAAGAACAATTGCAGTTTTGCTCTCACTTTCCAACACTTCATTAAAAAAAGCTGCTGATAGCTGCAAACCAAAATCTTTGAATGCCGCTGTTGGCCCATGAAATAATTCTAAGATTGAAACGTCATCAAAAGTTTGAATGCCAACAAGATCTGAATGCTCAAAATCATGCCAGGTATCTTCTAGTATTTTAATAGTCTCGGCGTGTGAAAAAGAGGAAGCAGTAAACAATGGAACAATGCACTTAGCAACATCGATGAATGATGTTTTAGATTTAATCTCTTCTAAATCAACTTGCGGCCAATGGTCTGGCATAAAAAGACCGCCATCGTCTGCAAGTCCCTGCATTAATACTGTTGCAAAATCTTTACCAGTGTCATTTCCTCTGGTTGAATGAAACAGCATTACGAATCCTCGATTCTAATAATCTTTGAATTATGAATAACAGAGTTACTCTTTAAGTCTTTTAATGCAATTTGCATTTCACTCTCAATAACAGGGTCCGTAAAAATTACCATGGGAACATTACCATTATCCTGTTGATCTTTTTGTATAACCTTATCAAAACTAATTTTATGATCTGCAAATATTTTACTTATTAATGCTAAGACTCCTGATTTATCTTTTACCTCAAGATAAACATAATATTTAAAGCTCAGTTCATTAAATTCAATAATACTTGGTTTCTTAGAAAAGTCTGGGTATCTCATTGGATCAATGTCTTGATTTTTTGACAGCGCAATCAAATCTGAGATAAGCCCAGATGCTGTAGATTCTCTTCCTGCACCGGAGCCTGCAACTTGAAATTCACCAAGAAGATCAGTGTTAATCTGTATGCCATTTCTAACTCCTTTTAACCCAGCAAGGCTAGACTCTTTAGATAACATTACAGGATGGCTTCTTAGCTCAATGCCATGATCTTGAAGCTGTGCAACGGCTAAATGTTTTACCGTTAAGTTAAATTCATGCGCGTACTTAAAATCTTGAGAGGTAATATCCTCAATCCCCTCTATATGGAATGGACTAGCAGGAAGCCCGCTGTTAAAAGCTAGGGAAGCTAAAATTCCAATTTTATGAGCAGCATCCGTTCCATTAACATCTAGACTGGGATCCGGTTCTGCATAACCCTTTTCTTGAGCTTCTTGGAGAATATTTTCGTAATTAGCGCCCTCTTCCATATTGCTTAATATAAAATTTGTTGTCCCATTAAGCATTCCGGCAACCTTGGATATTTTATTTGCACCAAGGTCGTTAGACAGCATTTTGACAACTGGAGTTCCAGCGCAAACTGCAGATTCAAATAGAATTTTTACGTTATTTTTTATTGCTGCCTCGATAAGTTCTTCGCCATGCTCATAAATAACTGCTTTGTTAGCAGTAACTACATGCTTGCGGGCATTAAGCGCTTTTAAAATAAGTTCTCGGGCGGTCTCCACACCCCCAATGAGCTCAACCAGAACATCTATATCTTCATCTGGCACTGCAAAAATATCTCTGACTATTTTTGTGTTATCAGGGTTGCACCTAGGATTATCTCTGCGGGCACCAATACAGACTAATTGCCATTCTGAATATAATTCATTGCCGCAAATCAGCTGCTCATACAAACCTGTTGCAACATTGCCCCACCCGCATATACCAATTTTTAATTTAGCCATAATTAATTTAGTTTCTTTAATAGCTCCATGGGGGGCAAATAACCTGGAAGAAGATCTCCAGAGGATGAAATGATTGCAGGAGTTCCAGTAATTCCTATTCTTTGTCCAAGCAAATAATGATCCTCAACTGGATGGTCTTGGCAAAGTTTTAATGCTGGGTCCCTTCCTTCCTTTAGAGCTGTGAGCGTTCCTTTGGGGTCACTAGAGCACCAAGCACTTACAATTTTATTGTAAGACTCTGATTCAAGGCCGGATCTAGGAAATGCAACATAATTTACGGTAATTCCTTGGGCATTGTAATCTTCAATTTCGCCATGAAATTTTCTGCAATAGCCGCAATCAACATCGGTAAAGACTGTAATCACATGTTGTTCATCTGCAGCTGCAAAAGTGATAAAGTCTTTTTCCGAAAGCTCAGAATCTAAAATAGCTTTTCTGTTCAAGCTAATCTCTTGTTTGGTCGTGTTTAATAATTTGCCGTCTTTAATGGCATACATCTCGCCATACAAGAAAAAGTTACCATCTTTAGAAGCGTATATAGGCTGCAAGTCACCTATATCAACCACGAACAAACCATCTACGTGAGACTCTTTAATACCTTTAACAGACATGCCGGCAGGAAGCACTTGATTAATTTTTGTAACTATTTCTGTCTCATTGGCTATTCCATCTAAGGAGCAAGCTAAAAAGAACATGATTAGGTATCTATTGAATTTCATATTGATTAGCCACGAGGATGATGTTTTTTAACCATTTCACTAAGTCTCTGTTTTGCTATGTGAGTATATATTTGTGTCGTTGATAAATCACTATGTCCAAGCAACATTTGTACAGATCTTAGGTCTGCCCCATTATTGAGTAAATGAGTAGCAAAAGCATGCCTTAGCGTATGGGGAGAAATATCAATTGGCAATCCTGTTTGCTGCAAATAAGATTTAATCCTATGCCAAAATGCTTGGCGAGTAATTTTGTTACCTTGCTGACTAATAAAAAAATCTCTTGAGTTTAAAGACAAATTATTCTCTCTGCGATAATTAATATAATCAAACAAGCTAGATAATGCATTTTCTCCAAAAGGTATTAGTCTCTCTTTACTGCCTTTTCCCATAACCTTTATAAATGATCTATTTAAATCAATGTTGGTATATTGCAGATTAATTAATTCAGAGATTCTAACGCCCGTTGCATAAAGTAACTCCAGCATAGCTCTGTCCCTAAGGCCAATAAAATTTTTGCAATCTGGGGCTTGAATAAGGCTTTCGACATCAAGTTGAGACATTGATTTTGGTAATGGTCTGATATTCTTTGGTCCGGAAAAATTTGCTATGGGGTTACTCTGAACCAGTTTCTTTTTATGTAAAAAAAGATATAAGTGTTTTAGAGAAGATATCTTTCGATTAATAGATGAGCTTGTAAGATTTTGATCTTGAAAACTTTTAATATATTTTTCAACCTGATCTTCTCGCAGGTTCAATATATTAATATCCCCTTGACTATCAGACCATTTGAGAAATGATCTACAATCATTTGCATATGCGTTAATGGTATTTGTGGAAAGGCCTTTCTCAAGGCGGAGGTTTGCCAAAAAGGAATCAATATAATGGCTCCTTTTGCGGTCAGAGGACATGAGATTAATCTAGTCTTTCTTTGATTCTGGCTGATCGACCTGATCTTTCTCTAAGATAGTAAAGGGTTGCTTGTCTTACATCACCTTTTCTCTTAACTGAAATAGAATCTATAAGCGGGCTGTGCATTTGGAATGTTCTTTCTACCCCAATGCCGCTAGAAATTTTTCTAACAATAAATGCTGAATTTAAACCGGCTTTCTTGATATTCATAACAACGCCTTCAAATGCCTGCAATCTAGTTCTGTCACCTTCTTGGACTTTAACCGAAACAACAACGGTGTCACCAGGTCTAAACGATGGGATATCAGCTTTTAATTGATTCGACTCGAATGCATTAATAATTTGAGCAGGGGATTTTTCATCAACAGTTATAGGAGCGGCTTGAACTTCCTCCTCAGGAACTTCCTCAGCACTTAGCTCTTCAGTTTTCGGCTCAGCATCAGATGAAACATCATCGGTTGCTGTGGTATCGTCTACGGCTTCTGCAGAAGCCTCTGAAGACTCTTCTACTTCCACAGCATCCTCTGAAACAGTTTCATTAGTTTCAACCACTTCTTCAGTTGTGTTTTCCGTATTTTCGTTATCTTTATCTGCCATGACTTTGCCTAAAAATGTGATACTTTGCCTAAAAATGTGATACAGGATACGCTTAGAAGCTTAATCTTCCAAGAGTTTTTTCTGTTTTTTTGTTAATTTTATATTATTTAGCAGTTCAGGTCTTCTTTCGAGGGTTCTTAATAAAGATTGTTTATCTTTCCATTCCTGAATTAGCGCATGATTGCCTGATAATAGTATTTCTGGAACAGACTCATTGTTATATTTTTCAGGCCTGGTAAAGACAGGCCCCTTTAACAATCCAGCGCTAAAACTATCCAGTTCAACTGACTTATTATTACCTATGACTCCTGGAATAAACCTTGCGCATACATCTATTAGTGTTAGTGCAGCAAATTCTCCTCCGCTCAAAACAAAATCACCTATCGAGATTTCCTCATCCACATATTGATTGATGATTCTTTCGTCAATGCCTTCATACCTTCCAGCAATAATGGTTAAATTATCTAACTTTGATAACTCTTGAGCTTTTAATTGAGAGAGCTTCTCTCCCTGAGGTGATAAGTTAACGATATTACCTCTTTTTTCACTAGGTATGCTCTGTATAGATCTCTCTAAAGGCTCGGCCATTAAAACCATACCTTCTCCTCCACCATAAGGTTTATCGTCAACCTGACCGTATTCATTCAGTGAATAGTCTCTTAGATTTACAATGTTAATTACAATATCTTTCCTATCAATTGCTTGACCTAGTAAACCTGAGTTTAAGGCTAAAAAAATTTCTGGAAATAAGGTAATAATATTTATATTCATAAGTTTTAATCTAGTAATCTTCTTCCCAGTCGACAAGTATAGAATTTTTAGATTTATTAATTGAAATAATAAATTTATTTCTTATAAATGGGATGAGTATTTTTTCTTTTCTATTTGATGATGGAGTTATTTCTAAAATGTCGCTGGCGCCATAATTATTAACAACATCTACTTCGCCTAGAATCTTATCATCAAGATTTATTACCCTCATCCCAACTAACTCAAACCAATATGCTTCATTATCCTCAAGTTGCGGAAGCTCAGATCTTAGAACATATACATCTCTTTGACCGAATGACTTGATCAGATCGATATCATCAATAGATTTAATTTTAGCAACAATATTAGAATTAGCTGTTTTAATATATTCAAGGGATACTTCTTCCATCAAATCTGATGCAAGAGT
>Ga0206129_10002258_pt1 | contig 24248 bp, 19 predicted proteins | sample Helgoland_Spring_8_FD_148616 | JGI IMG/M metagenome (GOLD analysis project Ga0206129, IMG submission 148616) | Pelagic subsurface seawater microbial communities from Kabeltonne, Helgoland, North Sea - Helgoland_Spring_Bloom_20160502_2 | ecosystem: Environmental > Aquatic > Marine > Epipelagic ...
AATGGTCCTTGTATACCTTGATCTCCCGTATCCCCCTTCGGACCTCGTGATCCCGCTTCACCCTGAGGCCCTGCCACCTCAATGATTCCTCCTTCGGCTCCTTCATAGCTTAACCCACCCGATACGGACAGCGGTCCTTGAATCGTTGTGCCTCCATTAAGGACAATCCCACCTGTCGCATTGACGAGGAACTGACCATTCTTCGTCGTCGCCAGTGGATTGGCTAGGCTACTGTTAAACACGAAGCTGTTCTTGTGGTTGGAGCTGGCTTTGATTCCAGCTACCATGGTGTTGAGCGCGTTAGCTCCGATGACGTTATCTGTTCCCATCAGTATGGCACTTCTGTCTCCTGCGTTGCTGTTCCTGTAGCCTCCGCCAATGTATGAACTCCAGGCGGTCTCTTCGATGACGTTGTCTGTGCCACTAAGAACTGCCGATCTGATCGCTCCTGCGCTGGTGATGTTTCTGATTCCAGAGACGATGGCAGATTCTAGTCCTGCGCTGTTGTTTAGGTATCCTGTAAGCACGGAGGATTTCGCTCCTGCTGCGGTGTTATTGTTTCCACCTAAAACGGATGCGTCTGTGGCTTCCACCTTGTTACCACGACCTGCTCCGATGAAGGCAAAGCCTGCTGAGGTTTCGTTGTTCTTGCCTCCTGCAACAATGGAGCGAGGACCACCAGCGGTGTTGTCAACTGCTCCGATGACGACCTTTCCTGCTTCTACCTGTGGCATGATGCACGCAAGGCTGAGTGTAGCTAATGGCAAGATAGCACGGCTAACTCGTTGAGGGGGCTTAGGATGGATTCTCATAACGCGTTGAATCTAACGAAAGTCTACAAGCAAGATCAAGCGTAAAGCTTCTGGCTCAACACAGGCTCTGGCTCACGCCATAACGAGGGGTGTCGCTACTACAAGAATACCAAACGTGGTCGTCCTTCTGGAGCTAACGAAGGTCGAGCGTGTGGGATTTGTGGGGGTTAGGGTTCCTGTGTGAGTTGGTAGATACGCACATGACCTGAGTGACTTCCATTGACGCCGTTGTAGGGCGCACCGATCGCCACGGTGCTACCGTCATCAGAGAGTGAGACGGAGAAGCCAGATTGGTCACCCGCAGCCTCACCATCGATGTCAGCTCCTATCTGAACCCAACTTGAGTTGATATATTCATAGATGCGCACGTGACCAGTATGATCTCCAGATGGGTTTAAACCAGATGGCGGGCCGTTCAAAGACGAACCAATCGCCACAGTGTTGCCATCGGCTGAGAGCGAGACGGAGGAGCCAAATTGGTTATGCTCTGACTCACCGTCGATGTCAGTGCCCAGCTGTTGCCAGCTCGAACCATCGTATTGATAGATACGCACGTGACCAGAGTTACCTCCATTGCCGTCGTTGTAGGGCGCACCGATCGCTACGGTGCTGCCATCTGCTGAGAGCGAGACAGATCGACCAGAGTAGTCACCCGCAGCCTCACCGTCGATGTCAGTGCCTAGCTGCTGCCAGCTTGAGTTGATGTATTGGTAGATACGCACCTGACCAAAGTCAGTCCCATTACCATCGTTGGCATAGGCACCGATCGCCACGGTGCTGCCATCGGCTGAGAATGAGACTGAGTAGCTAGAGTAGTCATCCGCTGCCTCGCTGTTTATATCAGCTCCAAGCTGAACCCAGTTTGAGTCAATAAAGTGGTAGATGCGCGTTCCAATCGCCACGGTGCTGCCGTCATCAAAGAGTGAGACGGAGTAGCCAGATCGGCCATACGCAGCCTCACCGTCGATGTCCGTGCCTAGCTGCACCCAACTTGAGTTGATGTATTGGTAGATGCGCACGTGACCTGAGGAAGATCCATTGCCATCGTTGGTGGGTGCCCCGATCGCCACGGTGCTACCATCGGCTGAGAGTGAGACGGAGGAGCCAGATTGGTCACTCCGCGCCTCACCATCGATGTCCGTGCCGAGCTGCTGCCAGCTCGAGCCGTCATAACGGTAGACTCGCACGTGACCAGAGTTACCTCCATTGCCGTCGTTGTAGGGCGCACCGATCGCTACGGTGCTGCCATCGGCTGAGATTGAGACGGAGGAGCCAGAGCTGTCATGGGCAGCTTCACCGTCGATGTCAGTGCCTAGCTGTTGCCATGAGAAGCCACCTGCAGGATTCGGCTCTTGCCTTATAGTGAAATTCCATTCGTATATGGGACCATTGCTAGATTGGAAAAGTATACTAGCCTCACGAGGCTCATTGCCTACTAGCGGGGCAACCTCATAGGTTAAGATTTGGTTGCCATTCTGAATACTGCTTTCTTCGAGCGAGAGAGAAGTTATCCACTCCTGATTACCCCAAAAAGCAAATCGCCAATCCGTATTCGATTCGATGTTGATGGAACCCGCCCCACCCGTGTAGTCAAATACCGCTGAGTTCTTACTTAGCTTAAGGGTGCTATTGGTGCCCCCAACCTGCCCTGCATTAATTTCAGTGCCGTTGGTGAGTGTGACAATAAGGTTACCATCTGCGTCGATGGTCGTTTGGCTAACACCCACACCGTCAGTTCCGTTTACTCCATCTGTTCCGTTTGCTCCATTAATTCCATCTGCACCTGCGTCACCTTGATCACCCTTAGGACCTTGCGCACCATCAGATCCATCAACACCGTCACGTCCTGCTGGTCCTTGCTGTCCCACTACCGTAATTGGCTCTCCATCACCACCCTCGTAGCTTAAGCCACCCGATACTGTAAGTGGTCCTTGGATCGAGGTTCCTCCGTTGATAATCGCCCCACCCGTCGCATTGACGAGGAACTGTCCGTTCTTCGTCGTCGCCAGTGGGTTGGCAAGACTACTGTTAAACACAAAGCTATTCTTATGGTTGGAGCTGGCTTTGATTCCAGCTACGACGGTGTTGAGCGCGTTAGCTCCGATGACGTTATCTGTTCCCATCAAGACAGCACTCCTATCTCCCCCGTTGCTGTTCCTGTAGCCTGCTCCTATTGAGGAACTCCACGCTGTTTCTTCGATGACGTTGTCTGTGCCACTAAGAACCGCCGATCTGATCGATCCTGCGCTGGTGATGTTTCTGATTCCTGAGACGATGGCAGACTCTAGTCCTGCGCTGTTGTTTAGGTATCCTGTCAGCACTGAGGACTTCGCTCCTGATACGGTGTTATTGTTTCCACCTAAGACGGATGCGTCGCTGGCTTCCACCTTGTTACCACGTCCTGCTCCGATGAAAGCAAAGCCTGCTGAGGTTTCGTTATTCTTACCTCCTGCAACAACGGAACGAGGACCACCAGCGGTGTTGTCAGCGGCTCCGATGACGACTTTACCTGCTTCTACCTGTGGGAGGATCAATGCAATGCTGAGTGTAGCTATAGGCAAGATAGCACGGCTAACTCGTTGAGGGGGCTTAGGGTGGATTCTCATAACGTGCTGAATCTAACGAAAGTCTACAAGCAAGATCAAGCGTAAAGCTTCTGGCTCAACACAGGCTCTGGCTCACGCCATAACGAAGGGTGTCGCTACTATAAGAATACGAAGCGTGGCAAGCCGTGTGGGGCTGACGAGGGAAGAGCGTGCGGGATTTGTGGTGGTTAGCTACGCCTCCTGCGCATCATGACAGCCAAGCCACCAAGTGCCAGGAGTGCTGTGCTGGCTGGTTCTGGGCAAAAGGAAAGCTGGGCAGCGTATTACTACCCAGCTTTTGAATTATTGTCCTATTTGATTAAAGCGTCTTCTCCAACAGATACTCGCTGAGGAACAGCAGATCGGGATAGACGATGTCTTGTGCCGCTTGAACCTTCAGCCAGTCGTTTTTCTCACTAGCACCGACTCCTTGCAGTCCATCAGTCTTCTTAATGAGGTCGTTGTTCACTTTGTCTAGTGCCTCAGCGTAGATTAAGGCTGCTGCTTCTGGATCTTCGGCTGCCTCAGCGGCAGTCACCAGCTCAAGGATAACCTCTAGCTTGTTGAGGTATGCCTTGCGCATCTTCTTATTCTTCCAATCACCGTCAAAGATGACAGCATCGTCTGAGACGTATTCAATGATGCAGTTGATATGGTCGATGATAGTGGCTCGCTTGGGGTCATCTGGGAAGAGGTCGTCATCATCATCAACGCCGTCGTTGTCGCGGTCATCCACTGCCTGAACTAGTGATCCATAAAATACTATATTGCCATAACGAGACGCTGCATTTTCTACCACGCTATAATTTATTTCATTGAATTGAGCAAAGTATACCCGAACCGAAAATGTGTCACCATTTTGCAATTCGGCTCCCGTAAATAGATTAGCATGAGTATTGTCGCTTAACGCACTAGTTTGGTTAGTTGTCAAAAGCTCAATAATGCTTCCTGCCTGAGTGAAGGGTGATCCATTTGTGCTTGCATAGGGTTGATAATATCGAGCGCCAGATCCTCGCTCTTCATTATCCGAAGTCCGATTCCTTCGCACCCCATAAGTAAACGACGTAAGCTTAATCACTTCCCCATCCTGTAAGCCAGATACCGCAAAGCTAAGTTCGACGTATTGATTATTAGCGATTGCTTCTGCGATGGTTTGGGGTGTTCCGTCTGCTCCTGGAGCGCCAACCATGATTTCGTCGCCAGTGATTGCCACTTCGTTGATTGTGCTGCCGTCACCACGATAAACCAGACCTCCTCCAATCGAGAAACTTGCTGGGATTATATAAGGTGTGAAAGCTCCATTGACATGTGCCTCCAGCTCCGTATTACCTAGTATGGAATTTTGGTAAGAGATAATGGTGTCGCCATATAAGGTCTGTGAGGTCAACAACCCAGCGACCAAAGCCGCCATTATCTTATTCATTTTAGGGAGGAATTTCATAACGCCCCATTTCTACCAAGCCAACACTGGGCATGACCACCCCAATCTTGTTCATCACTCCGCAGGCATTGTCACTGCTTGGTTTGCCGAGGTGTCTGGCAAGCGGGTTATGCCTAAGTTATACTAACAATAACGCCATCCGATCGCTCTAGGTTGCTGGGATGGCTATTCCAGTTGTTGCGTAAGCTCTCTCAGCGACCGTAGGGTAATTCTGGGAACGTGACAGCCAGAGGTGGCTACGATGGCTGACAGCTCGGAGGCAATCGCACTATAAGTTTCGAGAGCATTACACGCGCGCGAGGGGGATTCGACACAAGTAGATGGTGTGAGGTAGTTTTGTCGGTTTTGTCGGTTTTGCGGCGGGGGTGATTCCTAGAAACGATCACCAAGCCAACAGCTAGATAGCAAGCGTGAGGTAGCCTCATTATAGAGGAACATGGATTAGGGTATCAGCTTGCCATCAATTCAATCGCGTTCATTCATCCTCAATCAAACACCCCTAAGTTTTCCCAAGGTGGATGTTAAGAAATGATAACATTTGCCAAGGTGGTGAAACATGGAAAATGACGAGAAATGACGAAGTGGTTTGCTGAGATTTGCTGAGGCGCATTAAGTTTTATTAAGGTGAGTGCTAACTTTTGCTAACGTGGTTTGTTGACATTTGCTGACATTGTTGAGTCTGATCTGCAATTTCCACTCACTTGATTGAGCTGTTCTTTGGTTAAAGCATTATTCTGTAACCACTTTGTAACCAAATATTAGCTAGAATTAGGGTGTAATGGCTTGAATTGGGAAGAAGCTCGTTCACAGCATGGTTCTACGAAAAACGCCGCAAGCCCTATTACTCATAAGGCTTACAGCGTTTTTAGAGGAGATACCCCCGACAAGAATCGAACTTGTATCTAAGGTTTAGGAAACCCTTGTTCTATCCGTTGAACTACGGGGGCGTGTTGCGGGGCGCATGATTGATATTCAACGTTCAAAGTCAAGTCACGGGTTTCATTCGGAAACCGTTGACGGCGCTCCGCTTCGTCTGTGCAAAGCGTCTGCCTTCCTCCTCCGGAAGGCATGCAGTATGAACTGGCGCGTTGGTGCAGAATCGTGTCCATTTTAGATTCCCTGTTAAATTTGCTGTTTTCCACCGTATACATCGCTGTATAAGTTTTCACTTCAGAAGCTATGGCTAAAAAAATCACACTCAAAACTAATGTCGAACTGGGGGTTGTCCCTACCCATATCAAATTTGTAGGCGGCCTGGTGCCTGATGAGAATGGCCTGCTGCCGAGAGATGCGAACGGTGAGCTTGTTGTTGTTAGTGAAATGAAGCTGCTTACTGAGATCTCTCCCGTGAAAATTGGCAGCACTCAAATCTCGGTGTTTCCAGGTGTTGCTGATGAAGATACTGAGGAGATGATTAACGGCCTCAGGGGTCTCGATCTAGCCGTGCACCTGATTCTTATGGTAGGAGGTGCTGACCCGATGAATCCGGCCGACGAGGACAAGGTGGTGGAGATGCTCAAGTCTGGGCTTGAGGTTGCTAAAAAATACAACATCAAGGAAGTCGCCTCTACTTCGATTGAGGAATGGATGCAACCAGGCGCGAGCCCGAAGACGGGAGCTGATTATGATGCCGCCATTGCACAAAATGTGAAGTTACACATCAGAGCACTCAATGAAACCAATGCCATTGAGGCAGGCATCCAACATTGGCATATCGAGTTTTTACGAGGTGGTGAGTTTCAGACCTTTACCAACGTGGCCAAGTGCTGGGATTTCATTAAGGCGATCAATGCCGAGATGGGATCAAAATTCTTCAAGGTGATGGTGGACGCTGCTCATTGCGGCGACTCGGATTTATCCATCCCTGAAAATGAGCTAAAGATTGCGGAGATTGCTGCCTCAGATGAGTTCAGCATGTTCCACGCATCAGCCAAAACCACCCGCGGCTGCTTAAGCACAGATGACGGCTGGATTGGCGCCCTGCTCACTGCCGCGGCAAAGACAGGCAGGCTAGAAACGGTTTTTGTCGAGCTGTTCCATCACGACGATGTAGCACTCGAAGCGCTGCGCAATCTAGAGCCAGGGCACGGGGTGGATACCACTGACGGACGCAGCTATAACGAGGTGGTCGCTGACGGCCTCGGTGACACGGCACACAGACTCAACAATCTGGTGGCACGCGGGTTCCTCAGCTAGTGGTGCTAGAGGCTCTGGTGGCACTAGCTACGCTCAATGTATTTCTCGATGATGGGCCGCAGCCGCTCGACGGTCTCTGCTGGCCAGAACTCTTGAGGGGTCATCAGCGCTGGAGCTAAGGCATGATGCTCGGGCCAGTCGGCTTCTTCAGGGATCGAGGCAATGGCACGTGCGATGATCTCCTGGGCATTGGCTGAATTCGCTTTCAGGTGACCGATGACGGTCTGCGCGCTGACATCTTCTTCCTCTTGGTGCCAGCAATCGTAATCCGTCACCATGCAAAGTGTGGCGAGGGCGATCTCAGCCTCACGTGCCAGCTTGGCCTCGGGCAAGTTGGTCATACCAATGACATCAAAACCAAGCTGCCTGTTCGCCTCACTCTCAGCTCGCGTTGAAAACGCCGGGCCATCCATATTCACATAGGTGCCGCCGTCATGCACGGTGCTGCCCTGCTCTTGAGCAGCATCACAGAGAATAGCACGAAGCCCCGCACTTACCGGATCTCCAAAGCCAACATGCGCGACGATGCCATTGCCAAAAAAGGTATGGTGCTCACGCCGGCTAGTGCGGTCAAAATACTGGTCTGGCAAAACAATATGGCGAGGCGCGTACTCTTGCTTGAGGCTGCCCACCGCGGTCACACACAATAACCACCTCACTCCCAGGCTACGCATTGCCCAGATATTGGCACGGTGGTTGATTTCATGAGGCAGTAGTCGGTGCCCTCTTCCATGCCGGGGTAAAAACCACACCTTTCGTCCGTCGATAATACCACCGATGAATTCATCAGAGGGGTCGCCAAAAGGCGTTTCAACATGACGTTGCTCAGTCTGCTCAAAGCCAGCCATTTCATAGAGGCCACTGCCGCCGATGATTCCAATTGTGTTCATTGATTCATTTTCCATATTAGATGCTTAACTTGTAACGCCTGAGCTGATTTTCAGTCACCGTGGCACCCCTATCTTGGCACTGGCTTTGCTGAACTCAAGTGTAACTCTCTGCTGTTATGCTCTAAGGCCGTGGCATGAGCAATATCTGCGGTGTTTTCTGCAAGATGGTCATAGTATTACACCCGCTTTCCGATAGACTTAATCTCAATCTATGAAGACAAGCTTACTCTTTCATCATCACATTCAAGGTCATGATTTCCAGCGGCCTTGCCCTTCTGCGAGCTCGTTTTTTTTTGATGACTCTTAATCACCCAACCCAATGGCTGACCCGCGCATACTCATTGTCACACCAGAAATAAGCTACTTACCTGGGGAACTGGGTAATCTGGCTAGTCGCATGCATGCCAAAGCCGGTGGCCTCGCTGATGTAACGTCTTCACTTGTCAAATCACTCCATGAATCTGGAGCTGATGTGCATGTAGCTCTGCCTAACTACCGACGCCTTTTTCACATCGAGCCGTGCCAGCTTCAGGATCAAGAATCACGTCACTATCACAGCAAGCTTCCCAGTGACCGAATCCACCTAGCAGAGGACCGCGTATTCTATTACCGTGATCATGTCTACAGCACCCACTCTGACGACAACGTGCGCTGCTCCCTGGTCTTTCAGCGTGAAGTCATCAACAACATCATACCCCACGTGCGGCCGGACATCGTCCACTGCAATGACTGGATGACGGCTCTCATTCCAGCCATGGCGCGGCGTATTGGTATCCCCTCCCTGTTCACGCTGCACAATATTCACTCGGTAAAGATCCTGCTCGAACAAATCGAGGAAACCGGTATCGACACCTCTGAATTCTGGCAGCACCTCTATTATGAGTCACCACCCAGCAGCTACGAACAAAGCCGATCATCGAATCCCATCGACATGCTGACCAGTGGTATCTTTGCCTCCCATTGGGTCAACACCGTAAGCCCGAGCTTCCTTGATGAAATCACCCAAAGCCAACACAACTGGATACCAGGTAATGTTTGCAATGAGCTTCACAACAAAAAGGCCGCTGGCTTTGCCTCGGGTATTACCAATGCGCCTGACCCCTCCTACAACCCATCAACTGACGAAGCACTCGCTCATCCATTCTCAGCTCAAACAAGTGCGGAAGGCAAATTAATCAACAAGCGCCTTTTCCAAAAGAAAATGGGACTGCGCCCTAATGATGAGGCTCCCCTGCTCTTCTGGCCATCACGGCTCGACCCCGTCCAAAAAGGCCCAGAAATCCTCACCGACATTCTGGCAGAGCTTATCTCCAAATACTCTAAGCACGGCATGCAAATCGCCTTTGTCGCGGATGGCTCACATGGACACTACATCAAAGACATTATTTCTATGGCAAACCTGGAGGGATTGGTTAGTATTCATTCGTTTGATGAAAATTTATCACGACTTGGCTATGCCGCATCCGACTTCATGCTGATGCCTTCAAAATTTGAACCTTGTGGACTCACCCAAATGATCGCCCTAAAATACGGCAGCCTACCCATCGTGCATCGAACCGGCGGGCTTAAAGATACCATCGAGCACCTCAACACCGTTAACTCACAGGGAAATGGCTTTGTCTTTGAGGACTATGACTGCCAAGCCCTGAACTGGGCTATTCAATGCGCTATGGATTTTTACCAATTGCCCGCTGAGCTTAAGCAAAGAGAAATAGAGCGCGTGATGCATGAAGCCCATTCCCGATTCACCCACCAAAAGACAGCCTCTCAATACATCAACCTTTACGAAGAAATGTTAGGCAAGCCACTACACTCCAAAGAATCGCCCTCAATCTAATGTCCCCTCCTGAGATGCCAGAACAACCCAATCAGCACATACCATCGCCATCGCCATCAGCCGCAGCATATCGGCGCACGCATCAGGGAGAGGGATACCCAGCCACGATTATTCATCAATATATTGAAGAGCACGGCTTACCAGATGCGGCCGGATTATTGACCCTCGCCTCGCTTACCAAGCTGCCCGAGTCGACCTTGCGATCAAGTCTCTCTTACTACGCCGACTACCGTGCAGACCACTCTGCCGACCACTCCAGTCACACTGATCGCTCAGGCCCTTGCAGCAAAATATGCAATGGCACCTCATGCTTTTTATCGAACGATAACCCGCCTCCTGCCTCCGCTTCCAGCCGCTACGCGTCCTGCCTCGGCCACTGTCATCAGGAGAACAACTACCTGCTCGACGACAGTATTCATAGCACCAGCAAACTTAGCGAAGTTTCCATCCAGTGCCTAGCATCAGATGCCGTCACCACTCGTCGTTTCTTGAACAGTGACAACACAAAACCGGCGGTATCATCCTATGCAGGCTTTTACCGAGCACTTGAATGCAAACCAGAAGACATCATTGAACGCATCACCACCGCTGGCTTGCGTGGCCGTGGAGGAGCCGCTTTCCCCACTGGCAAAAAATGGCAAGCATGTGCCAGCACAGCATCGGACCAACGCTACATCATTGCCAATGGAAACGAGGGTGATGCAGGGTCTTATGTAGACCGCACACTACTAGAGCGTGATCCACACAGTGTGATCGAGGGCATGCTCATCGGGGCATACGCCATGGGTGCTAGCAAGGGCATTATTTACATCCGCTCTGAGTATCCTGCTGCCGCTAACATCATTAAGCGCGCCATTGCAGAAGCACACGACGCAGGCCATCTCCAGACAGGGAATTTTTCATGTGAGATATCCGTCGTGCAAGGGGCTGGCAGTTTTGTTTGCGGTGAAGAAACGGCACTAATCAATGCCATCGAAGGGCTACGCGGCGAGGTACGCCTGCGCCCACCCTACCCCACAGAGGCCGGCCTGTTTGGCAAACCCACCGCCGTCGATAACATCGAAACACTCTGCAACGTCCCCTACATCATCGAGCATGGCTGCGAGGATTATCAGCGCATGGGAACCCCAACCAGCTCGGGAACAAAAACCCTCTGTTTCAATCATGGGTTTGTCCGCCCAGGTATTGTCGAAGTCGAGTTTGGCACAACGCTGCAAACTGCCATCGACGCTGCAGGTGGCAGCAAGTCACCACTCGCCGCGATTCTACTGGGAGGGCCGATGGGCTGCGTGATCACCCCCGATCAATGGGACACACCAGTGTGCTATGAAGCCATGCAGCAACGCGGCTTCGACCTCGGTCACGGCAGCATCATTGCTTTACCCAAAAGTGCCGATAAAGCAGCACTCCTTCGCCACTGGCTATCCTTCATGGCAGCTGAATCTTGTGGTAAATGTGAACCCTGCAGCCTCGGATCAAAACGCTCCTTCCAGATTGCCAGCGGACCATTGACGGCGACCTCACAAAAGCAGCTTAATGATTTACTCCACCTGATTGGCCAGACCAGCCTGTGTGCATTTGGCAGAGAAATCCCACGAGCGCTTAGCCAGTATTTGGATATTTTCCGTGACGAAATTTTCACCCCCAAGTCATCATGAAGCAGACCTTCATCAATGGCCAATCCATCACCCCCCAGCTTGGTGAAACTATCCTCGAGGCAGCGACGAGGCTGGGCATTACCATCCCGACAAACTGCCACTCTGATGCATTAAAACCCGAGGGCGGCTGCCGAATCTGCCTGGTGCAATGCGAGGGGCAAGACCGCCCAGTGGCGGCATGCCATAGCGCACTGCTGCCGGGCATGGACATCCGCACAGAGACCACGGAGATTGAAACATTACGCAGCCAACTTCAGGAGCTTTATGATCAAAGCCGGCAGGAAGCTGAGCTAAGCCGCTCAGCAGTTCAAGAAACTCATCCTTACCTTAGACTCGACCTCTCAACCTGCATCAACTGCAGACTTTGCCTCAACGCCTGTGAGCAGATTCAGGGGCAATTTGTGTTCAGTATATCCGGCAGAGGCGCGGACAAGAGAATTTCCATTGGAGATTCAGATACCTTTGCCGACAGTCCATGTGTCGCCTGCGGTGCATGTGCGGACATTTGCCCTACCGATGCTATCACTGACCGTGATCAGCCCAATCGTGATGCACTCAAAACCAGCACACACCAAAAAACCGTCACTTCTACCTGCGGTTATTGCGGGGTGGGCTGCCAAATTTCCGTCGAAGTCGACCAGGATCACAACGATGTCCTCAGCATCCACGGTGTCAGAGATGCCATCGTCAACAAAGGCCACCTTTGTGCCAAGGGGCGCTTCTCCCACAGCTACCTCAAGTCCGGGGATCGCCTGACTCACCCCTTGATCAAAGCCGATGATGGAAGCTTTCAACAAGCCACTTGGGCAGACGCCTTGGCACGCATTACCGACACCCTCTCCAGACTAGTCAGCAAACATGGCTCCTCCTCGGTGGGTGCTTTCACCTCATCCCGATCAACCAATGAAGCCAGTTACCTACTGCAGAAATATTTCCGTAGTGTCTTGCTCAGTAACAATGTCGATTGCTGCGCCCGAGTCTGCCACTCCTCCACCGCCCTCGCGCTGCAGCTTGTCACGGGAACAGGCGCCGCCTCTTCATCCTATCAAGATATTGAGTCCAGCAGCTGCATCCTAGTCGCTGGGGCAAACCCCACCGAAGCTCACCCTATTGTCGGGGCCAGAATCAAACAGCATGTGCTCAATGGCACGCCGCTCATCGTCATCGATCCTAGGAAAATCGAGCTTACCCATTATGCCGATATCCACCTACAGCTCATACCAGGAACGAACGTCGCCCTGTTCAATGGCCTCGCCAAAATTCTGTATGAAAATGGTGACATCGATGAACCATACTTGCATGAGCGAGTGGAGAACTACGGGCACTTCAAGGACTTCCTTGAGACACTCTCCTTAACTGACATCATCGAGGCTACCGGGGTCGACCTCGCATCGATGCAAAAGGCGGCATCCTTGATGGCTGCGTCTACAGGCACCCTCTTTGTTCATGGGCTTGGCCTGTCCGAGCTTGAGCAAGGCACCGCATCCGTCATGACCCTGTGCAATCTTGGCATGCTCACCGGAAGCATCGGCAAACCCGGCTCCGGCATGTTGCCACTACGCGGGCAAAACAACGTCCAAGGCAGCGCTGACATGGGCAGCATGCCAGATCAGTTCACCGGCTATCAGTCCGTTGCTGACTCATCCGCTCGTGAACGAGTGAAAAAGATATGGGGCAGCCTACCCCCCGAAGAACCGGGACTAACCATACCGGAAATGATCGACGCAGCAGCGGACGGATCGATGCATGGACTGTGGATCCAAGGCGAGGACATCGTGCAAAGCGACCCCAACGAATCCCACGTCCGAGCAGCACTCGAAAAACTCGAGTTCCTCGTCGTGCAAGAAATTTTCTTTTCTGAGACATGCCATTTTGCCGATGTGATTCTTCCCGCAGCCAGCTACCTCGAGCAGGAGGGAACCTTCACCAATGGCGAGCGCCGCATCCAACATGTCAAACCCGCCGTCTCTCCCCCAGGTGAGGCCATGCCTGATTGGCTCGCCGTTCGTAACACCGCGATACTGGCAGGAGCGAACTGGGACTACCAAAGCCCATCCGAAGTCATGGATGAAATCGCTCAGGTCGCCCCGCAACTCTTTGGTGGCGTCTCCTACTCCCGACTAGAAAAAGACGGGCTGCAATGGCCATGCCCATCGTCTGAAAGTGAGGGCACATCAACCGTCCATAAAAAAGGGTTTTTACGCGGCAAAGGAGCGCTCACCACCATTGACTACGCCCCGAGCTCAGAACATCACGTCACTGGTTACCCCTACCTGCTCATCACCGGTAGAATCCTACACCACTACAACGTCGGCACCATGACCCGCCGTTCTGGACAATCCTCTCTGGTGTCACGCGATCTTCTGGAGATCAATCCTGAGGATGCCCAACGAGAAAACATCGAGGATGGTGACATCATCACAGTACAAAGCCGCTGGGGTGAAATTGCCGTCCCCGTCAAGCACTCCACACGCACCGCCCCCAATACACTTTTCCTGTCTTTCCACTTTCCCGAGACGCACACCAATCAAATCACCGGGCCCGCTGTGGATCCGATGTCCAAATGCCCCCAATACAAAGCAACAGCGGTCAAGCTCCTCGTTTAATAGGTGGAGGAGCCCTTATGAAGCTATTATCGTGAAGCTGTTATGGTGAAGCTATTATGGTCCGTAATAAGGCACCTCATACTCGGGCTCCAGCTTGACATAATGGGCATTAAGAAACGCCACGATATTGATCATTTGATCAACGGTCATTTGATCGACCATGGATGGCATCGGTGATTGAGCACCCTCGCGTTGCTCCTTGTCGACACCTAACAAATAATCCTTCGATAGATCATGGTTAGGGTTGATGACCGATGTCACTAGCTGACCATATGTCTTAACACGGTAAACCTCACCGCCAAGATGCAGCTTAACCATCGATGGCTCAACATTCTCAGGCAGCAGCTCGCCAGCCACGCTGTGACATTGGTGACACTTTAACTCGATAAACGCCTGCTTCCCTTTTTCGACATCACCCGCTGGCAAAACAAAACCCTTTGCCATTTTCTTCTCCTTGCCTCCGCAGGCGACCAGCATCAGCAGCAAGCATGCTATTCCAGTGCGGGCACCAATGCTCGCGATGCCGCTCATAGAGCTTATTTTTTGTCTTTTTGTTTTCATTATTTTTTCCATCATTTCAGTGGGGCTTGTTCTAATCCCAGCTGCAGCCTAGACCAAAAACCCATCGCTCACTCGCCGCCAATTGTCATCTATCTCCCTTATATTGCACTATCGAGATAAGCTGAAACGTTGGGCCCTGTAGGGCAGCGTCATTTTTTCTTGATCACCAATAACTAACTGATAGATTAGTTATTAGTCTATTATTTTGATGGATCGCCCTTGCTGTCTCTCCACCCTCCAACGCCGCCAGGCACAAAAGCAACATGGCCCATTCCACAGCACCAGCAAGTCACCTCATTGAGAGCTTAAAAAGCTCACCTTTTTATCAGATATGTCAGGACTCATTCCGCAAAGCGACCGGACTTCCTCTGGTCATCATCAACGCGCATGATGCCCAATTCAACCCCTGCCACACCAGCCCAAACCAGAACCCATTCTGCCGCGGACTCAATCTTAAGCATGGCACATGCGAAGAATGCAAACAGGAGCAAAAACTCATCCTTTCCCGCTCTAATATACAGACCTACACTCACACCTGCTTTGCTGGGCTCAAAGAAACCTCAGTGCCACTCAGACTTGGCAAAGAAACCATTGCCTTTCTTAAAACCGGCCAGGTCTTCACCGAAAAGCCGAGCGCTACCCACGCCCATGATCTCCGTGAAGTATTAGCGGCCAGCGGTTATTCAAAAGCCGAACAAACGGAGGCCATCAACGCTCATCAAAACACCCCAGTATTCGATGAGATACAATACCGAAGCATGATCACACTGCTCAACATTGTCTCCCTACAGCTTGCCGAATTACTCAACCGCCTGATCTTGGAAAGCCAGCCACAGGAGCCCGAGCTCATCCGCAAGGCCAAAAAATACATCACCGAGCGGATCGACGAAAAAGTCTCTCTCGCTGAGATTGCTTGTGAAGTCAATGTCAGCAGCTTTTACTTCTGCAAGCTATTCAAGCAATCCACCGGCATGACCCTCACTGAGTTCACCAATCGGCATCGCATCGAGCTGGCAAAAAACGAACTTAAGCAATCCACAAAACCCATCACCGAGATTGCCTACGAAGTTGGTTTCCAATCCCTGTCCCAGTTTAACCGGTCATTTTGTAAATTTGCCGGTGAGTCCCCAAGAGAATACCGCCAACACGCTGCATTCTCAGGGCAAGACAGGCTCTCACATACTATGTGACACCACCGCCCATGTAAGGGGCAGCTTAAAGTCAGGGACAGCTTTCGAGCGTGTATGTGCGTGAGCGCGAGGGTGAGAGTGAGGCTACTGCTACAAGATCTGCGCAATCATTGCCAAAAATTGCGCAGTTCAGTACCTCTGTGCGGTCTAGTCTGTAGACATTGAGAAGAGTTTTGAGTGGGTTCACCATCCTGGTAACATCACAGCCTCTCATCAAAAACTTCTCTTACTAACAGAAAAAAATATACAAAGCCATGAACCAACAAATAGAAAAATGGGATCCAATGAAAGAATTCAACCAACTAGGAAATCGACTATCTTCACTTTTTGCAGGCAGAAATGAACAGACTAACTTAACGGGAGAACTCTTCGACACCGACAGCTCGGACTGGAAGCCCGCTTGTGACATTACGGAGGATGACAACGAGTATTTGGTGACTGCCGACCTGCCCGAAGTCAAAAAAGAGGAAGTGCACGTCAACATTGATAACGGGGTGATATCCATATCTGGAGAACGCAAGACCAAGTTAGAAAAGAAAGATAAGAAGAAAAAATACCATCGTATTGAGCGCAGCTACGGTAGCTACCAACGCTCATTCAATCTGCCTGAGAATGTTAAAGAGGATGGAGTAAATGCAGAATTCAAAGACGGCGTGCTACGCGTTCACCTTCCAAAAATTGAAAACAAAAACCAAAAAAACATACAGATCAACTAGCAGGATTATTTCAATTTAACCACCACGCGAAAATACGCCATCACATAGCGCAAAGGACACCATCCCTCAGCACACCATGAAAAAAAAACTCATCATCCTAGTTAATAGAGGATCGCTCTGCGCTTACTCTCAGTCGAGCGAATTACTATCACCTCAGGATAAACCGATCAAAAAAATACAAGTTAATATGAAACCAAGCCGACCAGATCCAACCATTTGTAGCGATCAAGATGGTCGCTTCCCCGGTGGCTCGTCGATTGGATATTCGACCTCTATGAAACACGGCGAGGCTCATGGCAGAAAAACGGAACAGGAAAAACGGAAACTCAGCAACCTTGCTCACACAATTAGCAAACTAGTAAACGAGGAGGATTGTGACATGTGGAACTTGGCCATTCCCGCTGAACAAGCAAATCAAGTCATTAACGAACTGCCCATTGACGTTCAGAAAAAACTCACGCAACTGAAGGAAGGTGATTACACATGGCTGCCTCACAAGGAAATCCAGCGGCTTTTTGACAGCTGATTGCAAACCATGAAAATGGCACAGGAAATGGGATTGCCTCCATTCCACGAAGGCTATGCGGGCTAGCAGAAATCCTCCTCGGGATTTATAATCCAGTAAAATGCGTGACCCACGCACTGGCGAGTGCGTTCAAACCCCTACTCGCGTCGCTCGCAAAGGGGCTTCACCCCACGTCCTAAATACCAGAGCCCGAACCACTTGAAAGTGAGCCGGGCTCTGGCAGAGGGAATGGGATTCGAACCCATGGTAGGCTATAAACCTACACTCGATTTCGAATCGAGCGCCTTAAACCAACTCAGCCATCCCTCCTTAGATGCAGCAAACTAGTCAGAACGTGCCTACGCACAAGCAAGAATTTACGCGTGGTATTAATCCCAGTGGCTCATTGCTTTGAGTCCCTCAAGCCGCTCATGGATCTGCTGCTCGGTGACGGTCTCAAGTCTGCGGGTGGAGAAGTCCTCACAGGTGAAGCTGGCGAGTATGGAACCACGTAAAATGGCATCTCTAATTTGCTCAAAGGAAAAATCAGTGCCACCTAGTGAGGCTAGGTAACCGCCCATGGCACCGAGGAAGGTGTCCCCTGCTCCGGTAGGATCAACAATCTCACGTAGTGGCCAGGCATGAAAACGGAACATAGCATTGTCCGGGCCGAACAGGATCGCTCCAAACTCACCCAGCTTGATGACCACATAGCGCGGGCCTTTTTCCAAAAGTTTCTCTCCCGCCAGAATCAGGTTGTTAACCCCCGCATACTCACGCGCCTCGCCTTCATTGATGACCAGCAAGTCGATACGCTGCATCACCTCGTCAAGCCGCTCGCTGGCGATCTCGATCCATAGGTCCATGGTGTCGGCAATGACAAACTTCTGCTCCGCAGTGCACTGGTCAAGCATCTGGATCTGGTTGTCCGGTGACATGTTTGCGGGCACCACAATGCGGCTACCGGCAATTTCAGCTGGGATCTCAACTTGCCAACTCTCCAGCACGTTCAAACCTACTCGGTGAGTGGTGCGGTCATTCATGTTCTCATGATACTCGCCGGTCCAGGTGAACGACTCACCATCAGATCTCGCCACACCGGCGAGTGAAACTCCGCGGTCCTCCAGCATGCTGAGGTGATGTTCTGGGTAATCGTGCCCTACCACACCGACGAGGTGGGCCGGCTTACAAAAATAACTCGCCGATAAGGACGCATAGGCAGCTGAACCTCCCAGTAAATTTTCAGCCTTGGCAGTAGGCGTGGATACGTTGTCGATAGCGATGGTTCCGCCGATTATAATGGACATAATATAAATAAGGATCGTTGGTTGGTTATACTAACCTGCATCCAGCTCAGTAAGGATATGCTGTGTGGCCTTGGTAACATCCTCCGCCTGCAGCAATGAAGAGACAATGACCACACGTCGTGCCCCAGAGGCAAGAACCAATTCCAGATTTTGCGGTTTGATGCCGCCAATGCAAAAAACAGGAATCTGGCTGCCAACCTCTTTTTCCACCTGAGAAACATCCTCGATGCCGATCCCAGGGCGTCCCTCTTTGGTTGGTGTTGGAAACAAGGGGCCAAACCCGATATAGTCAAAACCCTCCTCCAGCGCGGCCCGAGCCTGGCTGAGTGAGTGCGTCGACCGACCGACCAGCATGCGCTGCCCAACCACCTTTCTGACATCCGCTAACGAGCCGTCGTCCTGACCAATATGCACACCATCGGCCTGTAGCTCCACCGCTGCCGCTGAAAAATCATTGATCACAAAGGGAATGCCCTGTGACTTGCACATCTCGGCCAAGCGCGGTGCATATTCTCTTACTAATTTGATCACCCCATCGCTGTCATAACCTTTGGCTCGCAGCTGCAAAACGCCAACTCCTCCCTCTATCAGCTGCTCAGCAACGTGCTGCATCCGCTCTAGCTCAACGTAGCCCGTGTCTAAAATGCCGTAGAGCAAGCCATCGATACGCTTGCGGTTTGAGTTGGTTACTTGGTTGAGCTCCTGCACGGCACTAGCCCTAAATGATAAAGGCCCAATGATAAATACTAAATTCAATTGCCATGATGCTCGTCCTCCGCTATCACCCGCAGAAATACGCGCTTTAACTAGAGTGCACAAACTACAGACATTATGGCTGAATCATCATCACAACCAACTCCAGAAACTAGTGCTCCCATCGCAGAAATCGATTTGGGACCGAGCAAACTCGATCAATTCATGGATAACCACCAGACAAAGATCATCATTGCTGCCATTCTTGCCGCTATTGGAGTAGTTGCTTATGTTATCCATGATGGCCTCGCTGAAGCCGATGCCAATGACGCAGGAGCCGCCTTATTATCAGCTCAAGAGCCGAACGCTTACCAAGAAGTCATCAAGACATGGCCAGAAAGCAACGCCGCAGCCAGTGCTCGCCTGCTACTCGCTGATGCTCAGTGGCCTGATTCCCAGCCTGACTCCATCGCCACACTGGAGGAGTTTATTAATAATTACCCCGCACACCCATCCATCGGCACCGCAAAAACAAGCCTCGGCCTACGCCTTCTCGATCAAGGCAAAACAGAGCAAGCCCGGGAGATCCTGACCGAAGTTGCTGAGAGCGATTCCTACAGTTACATCGCACCCATGGCGTCGATAGCTCTCGGGGATATTGCCAAGGCCGCTGGCCAAACAGCGGATGCCTCTGAGTGGTATGAAAAAGCTCAACTCGATTCAGCAGGGCACGGTAATGCATTCCAAAGCCTTGCCGCTGCACGCCTGCTGCTGGTCAATGCCAAACCACCTACCAAGGTCAAACCCTCTCTGCCCCCTGTGCAAGAAGCCCAAACGCTTAGCCCGCTGAAGCTTGAAGTTCCAGACACTGGAGTGCAGCCAGCAGCAGAACAATCTGCAACTCCTCCTGCCACGCCTGCTCCTGCCGCCCCTACCCCTGCTCCGGCGACCCCCAATCCAGCGCCTGAGACTCCTGCACCATAAAAGGTAAAACAATCCGAAAGAAAGCCCGATTTTTTTCGTTTTCCCTTGTGTGACCTGAGCTTTTGCTCTCAATTCTAGTATCAACCCAATATCTTCACCGTGTTTCAAAAAGTAATAGGACAAAAACAAGAAAACGGCATTTCTTCAGTGGGCTCAGCCCCTGCAGACAAAGCCCCAAGTGCCTCATCATCAGCGCCAAAAGCTCCAAGCAGCGCCCCCGCACCGTCACGTTCGACGAACGCAGCACCAAGTGGCCGCAACGTTCTCAGCACAGATGTTGAAATCAAAGGCAGCATTAAATTCTCCAACGACCTCGTCGTTGACGGTAAAATCGAAGGCAGCATTTCTTCAGATGGTGCTCTCACCGTCGGAGAAAACGCCCGCATCAAAGCTGAAATCAAAACTCACTCCGTGATCATCTACGGTAAGGTACATGGCAACATTGAAGTAACCGACATCGTCGAGCTCAAGGCCAATGCTGAACTGGTGGGTGACATCAAAGCCGCCTCACTCTCCATTGAACCTGGTGCGATTTTTGTTGGTAAATCAACGGTGGGAAGCCCATCGGTGAAACCCCAAGCCACATCCTCTGTAAGCTCGGCATCTAGCTCAAGCAGCGCCAGGGACTCCAGCAACAAAAGCGGTAACGAAAGCGGTAACGAAAGCAATAGCACCAACGAATTACCCCTGACCAGCAAGCCCAACTCAGGCAACAAGGCGGTTTCTAGCTAACGAACTCTTTCGAGATTACTCATCAAGAATCACTGAAGCCCGCCACCGGTTCATTGCCGGTAGGCGGGTTTTTATTATCATTGATCTAGATCGCCCTATTGGGTTAACCTAGCACGCTTGCTCTGGCAAACACATCGACACATGTCCTTTTTTTCTCATAAGAAGCCTCCTCAGACTGGCCAGCAACCAGCTAAAAAGAGAGAGGTAAGCATGATGATCTGCCCGGAGTGCCAGCATCAGCAGTCCGAGTCGAAGATCGCCATATCGACCTACTGCCGTGGCTGTGGCAGCCATTACAAAATCAGCCATGGCATTGCAGCAACGGATAGCAAGATCCCCAACAATCCATTTGCCAGTAAAAAGTCGGCAAACGTAAAAGCGGACGAGCCAGTGGATCGCAATGCAAGCGATGAGCATACCCTCAATGATGCTGCCACTACCCCCGCCGCAGAGGCAGACCAGCTAGACGGGAAAAAAGAAGAACAAAACAGCTCAGCACAAGACCCTACTCAGCGAGCCACAAGTCACACCAGCGATCTACGTGCACAGCTCAGCCAGAAGGCATCTTCCGCCGGCAGTTTTTTTCAGCGGAAGAATAAGCTAAGAAAGGTAATGTGCCTACAATGCGATCATGAGCACGAGGCGCCAGCAGAGGCCAGCTCTACACTTTGCTCCGCCTGCGGCACCTACGTCAGCCTTAAGAATTACATCATTAACAACCACTGGAATCGCCGCATCGAAACCAGAGGTAATGTTACCATACAAAAAAAGGGCTCGGTCACTGACATCACCGTGCGTTGCCATGACATTCTTGTTCTTGGAACCCTCAAAGGTGGCATTGACTGCTCTGGTGACATCACACTCAACAGCCATAGCAAGATTATGGGAAACGTGAGCTGCCGACGCCTGGTGATTGATAAGCGCGCTGATGTTGCCTTTGCCAATGAAGTCGTGTGTGAGGAGGCGATCATCGATGGGCATGTCACAGGGCATTTTGTTTGCACTGGCAAGCTACACCTTAAGAAGAAAGCCGTGCTCAATGGTAATATCGTGGTTGCCAATATGACCATCGACAAGGGAGCCCGTCACAATGGAAAAATCTCCATCCAGCAGTAAGGGGCTGCAGTAAGGGGCTGTGGGGTCCGTGTAGATTTCCTGCTTTGCCACTCCCTGCTTGACTCCTAAGGCTGCAGTACCAACCATCCAGCCATGCCAAGCACATCCTTAGATCTTCGTGATGAGATTCTGCGCCTGAAAAAAGAGCGTAATGCAGTCATCCTCGCCCACAATTATCAAACCGGCGATATTCAAGACTTGGCAGACTATGTTGGTGACTCCTTAGGCCTCGCTTATCAGGCCCAGGAAACAGATGCTGATGTCATCGCTTTCTGTGGCGTGCACTTTATGGCCGAGACTGCCAAGATTGTTAACCCTGAGAAAATCGTCGTGCTTCCTGATAAAGACGCGGGCTGTTCCCTAGAAGAGTCTTGTCCTGCCGAAGACCTAGAAAAATTCATCAACGACAATCAGGAAAAGAATTACTACGTCATCGCCTACATCAACTGCTCTGCTGGCGTCAAGGCGCTCTGCGATGTGATCTGCACATCAGGCAATGCCGTAAAAATAGTCAACAAGGCGCCATCAGACCGTCCTATCCTCTTTGTCCCAGATGCCAACCTCGGTGCTTGGGTCATGGAGCAAACTGGCCGAAAAATGGATCTCTGGCAGGGTGCTTGTTATGTTCACGTTGAGTTCACCCGTGATTCCATCAATAAAATCAAAGCTGAGTATCCTGACGCCCTGGTCGTGGCTCACCCTGAGTGCACCACCGCCGTGCGCCTCCTCGCCGATGAGGTATGCTCCACCGAGAAGATGGTCACCTACTGCCAAAATGCACCCGTGAAGAATATCATCGTGGTCACAGAGAGCGGCATGCTTCACCGCCTACAGAAAGAAGCCCCCGACAAAAATCTCATCCCCGGACCGACTGACCGCTGTGCCTGTAATGACTGCCGATTCATGAAAATGAATAACCTGCAAAATCTTCACGACTGCCTTGATTTGCTCGAGCCACGAGTAGAGCTCCCAGAAGACATCAGAAAGCGTGCCGAGGCACCTTTACTACGGATGCTCGAGCAATCAAAATAGCCTGACCTCCGCACACGGCCAGATTGAAGCCACTCCACATTCACCACTCCACATCTCACATTGTAAATTCACCACTCACCAATCTTCAATCACCTTTCCCATGCCTACAGTACATCTAGACCTCGCTGAGCGCTCCTATGACATTCTCGTCGAAGACCATTCGCTCGACCGCGCAGGCGAGCTGATACGCGAATGTGGTTTATCAGGTAAAGCAGCCATCATTACCGATAGCAATGTCGGACCTCACTATGCAGATATGCTTGTCACCAAGCTTGCGGAGGTAGACATCCACGCCAGTCTCCACACCGTGCGTGCCGGTGAAGCTAGCAAATCGATGTCTCAGTCAGCTGAGCTCTGTGGCGAATTAAACCGCGCGGGACATGACCGATCTTCCTTTATCATCGCCCTTGGTGGTGGTGTTGTCGGTGATCTCGCTGGTTTTGTTGCTGCCATTTTCTACCGCGGTGTTCCCTTTGTCCAGATTCCCACTACCATTGTCTCCCAAGTAGATAGTTCAGCCGGCGGAAAAACCGGCGTCAATGCCTCTGAAGGTAAAAACCTGATTGGTGCATTTCACCAACCACGTCTGGTGATCGTTGACCCCCTCACCCTCGACAGTCTGCCAGGCCGTGAATACCGCGAGGGTTACGCAGAAGCGATCAAGCATGCCGCCATCCGTGACGCGGCCATGATCGATGACCTCGCCGCCCTCGACCCCGGCAACCAACACCCTTCCGCTGATCTACTAGCACGCAACCTCGCTATCAAGGCACGCATCGTGGAGGAAGACGAACGTGAAACTGCCGGCACACGCGCCCTGCTCAACTTCGGCCACACCATTGGCCACGGCATAGAAGCCTCCCTACCCTACGGCGCCATGCTTCACGGTGAAGCTATTTCCCTCGGTATCCGAGCGGCGCTCTACCTTTCGGAGAAAGTCAACGGCTTCCCCGCCGATCAAAGCAAGCGCATCCTCGACCTGCTGAAACAGTTCCAGCTGCCGCTCACTCTGCCTGAGCACATCAGCACAGATATCGTCATGGACAAGCTAAGCCACGACAAAAAATTCACCGGCGGCAACATCAAGTTCGTCTTGCTGACCGCACCTGGAGCCGCAGAAGTCTCCACCAAGGTCAGCCTCGATATGATACGCGAGGCCGTCGAACACCTGCGCAACTAGCCTCTTAGCTTAGCGGGCAACCCTGGGGCGGGTAACCTTGAGCGAACTCTTAGCCGAACTCTTAAGCAAATTGCTTAAGGAAGCGCACATCGTTCTCGATGAGCAGGCGGATATCCTTGATGCCCCACTTGATCATCGCAAGCCGGTCAATGCCCATGCCGAAGGCAAAACCGGTGACTTTATCCGGTGAGAAAACATCATCACCGC
>Ga0206129_10002264_pt1 | contig 24183 bp, 18 predicted proteins | sample Helgoland_Spring_8_FD_148616 | JGI IMG/M metagenome (GOLD analysis project Ga0206129, IMG submission 148616) | Pelagic subsurface seawater microbial communities from Kabeltonne, Helgoland, North Sea - Helgoland_Spring_Bloom_20160502_2 | ecosystem: Environmental > Aquatic > Marine > Epipelagic ...
TTAATACTCCCTTAAACTTACCTTTATCAAACCTCATAATGCTGGGATAGTATGATGGTTCAGTTAGTGGGTAATATTCCATACTTTTCATATGTTTTTCACTGTCCACTACCACTACATTCCATTTTTGGTCTAATTTGTAAAGATATGGGATGATAGATTTACAACTACCGCAACTTGGTTGTATAAATACTACAATTAGATTAGATAGATCGATGAAATTTTTAAGATCATCAGCTTTGAGTATGTTTACCGCATTCATGTATCGGCAATATACATACCATATTTTAGGTATCCACATTATTTTACATTTATTTTTCTTTTTTTTTTTCTTTAACTGCTTATGCGAAAAGACGTGGATACCACAGAGATTTTGTGTATATTTACGGTATATTTAAACATTTAAAAATTAAGGTTATGAAAAATTTATTCAATATTTTACTACTGTGGTTAGTTGTTGTATTATCTAGTTCTTGTTATGATCCATGGAAACATTACGCATACCCATGTGCTGATGGACATTGTGATGTTGAATTTTGGATAGATACATTAGTTCAACCTAATACCTATATTGATGATAATGGTTTTCACCATATTGAATATAGAGGTCCTAAATATTTTACTATTTTGGCTAAATTAGATGAAATGCACTCTGATTATGTGAATAATGGTGTTCCTTTAGTTGGATGTGCTTGGGATTCAGATACTTGGATTGCCTTTGATACTATATCTTTTAGAGTTCCAGCATATAGTATTTTAGGATTAAAAAATGGACAAAATGTTCCAATATCTATTGGAGATCTTACAATTACTATGACAGATTTAGCTGCTCTTCACCCACCCCTTAATATTGCTGGATATCAATTGAATAAAGCAACTTGTTATACTTGCCCCTCTTTTAATACTGGTACTTCAACTATGTATAGTTACAATTCAAAACAACAGTTCTATTTAAATAGAAGAATGGTTGGAGATACAGTTACAATATGGGCCGCTGCATTTTTTAATATTGATGCAGGTCCTAAGGAAGAAATACAAGCAGAGTTTAAAATCATAGTAGATGATTACTATGGGATTGATTAATACTTTGAGTATATTGTAAAATATTTATAATCAAAAATAATATGATTGATAAAAATAAACTATTTAGTCTATTTGGTAGTAGTGATGATGATAACTTTGATGAGAAAAAAAGTATCAAAGAATTTGAAAAGTTGGTTGAAGAGGAGTTAGAACAACCTATGAATAAATTAGGTATGTTTGTTAAACTTATTATTAATCATCTTGTATTTCACCAAAAACTAAAAAAATTCTTAGATAAAGAAAGTTCAGGAGCTATTGATTTAGAAACTACTAAAGAAGCAGCATCATTTGCTGTATTTAATAGAGCTTGGCATTATGTCAAAGATTTAGATTTGAAAAATAAAAATCATTGTAAAGCAGTTATGGATTATAAAAGTGGTCCCCTAAAACAAACATTAGGGGAAGCTATTTCATATTTTGAGGAGGTGGAAGAATACGAAAAATGCGCATTTCTTCACACTATTCAGAAACTAAAAAAGAAATATTAAAAACTTATTACAAAAAACGTGCCTAAGCCAAAGAAGGGTAGTAACTTCGACCCTGTGTAGTTAGGTAGAGAGAGTAGGAATAATAAATGAATAAAGTTAAACAAACAAAGTTATGAAAAACAGAAATTATATAAACAAACAACTAGACAATTTAGAGGGAGTACTAGGAAATCTAAGAGGAATAGTTAGTAAGCAGGAACCACTAGAAACGTATCTAAAAGCATTAGAAAAAGCAGGCGAACTAGTAGAGGAAGTAAGGAGTCAAATAGAAAATGAACCATTATCATCTAGAGAAGGGTAAGTTATGAAGTTGACAGCAGAGCAAATCCAATCAAATTGGGAGGAATTCACAGGTAATATTGAGAAATATATTACAGGAGATAGAAAACAAGCATTATTGGATTTCTATAAAAAGTATGAGGAAAGAATAATCCTTATGCCTGCATCCCATCTAGATAAATACCATAGTGCATTTCCTGGTGGGTATGTTTATCACGTAAATCGTGTGGTATCTGCTTCACTCACGTTATCCACTGTATGGGCTGAGGCCGGTTGTGATATGACGACATTCACCGAAGAAGAGTTAGTATTTAGCGCTATCAACCACGATTTAGGTAAAATGGGTGATGAGGAAAATGAATCATACATCCCTCAAACTGATAACTGGAGACGAGAAAAGCTGGGTGAGGATTATATGTTTAATAAAAAAGTATCATTTGCTTCCGTTCCCGATAGAGGATTATTTCTCCTCCAATCACATAACATCCAGTACTCGTTCAATGAGATGATTGCTATTCAGACACATGATGGGTTATATGATGAGGCAAATACAAAGTATTTGAAAACATTCATGCCCGAACAAAAACCTCGTACATCTTTACCTTTTATACTCCACCAAGCAGATTTAATGTCAGCACGAATAGAGTTTGAAATGGAGTGGTTACCAAAACTCTCAGGTAAAAATGTGGAGCCCCAAAAGAAGTCACGTACCTTGGGTAATAACAAGAATACAAATATAAAATCCAAAGCATTAGGTACTATAGCCAGCCCAGGATTAAAAAATATGTTAGATAGCTTATGACAGTTGAATTTGAGATATTAGAAGTGCTAGTAGGGGTTTTATCCCCTATAGTTTTAATTTTAGGATTTGCAGTTATTAATCTTCTTCGTAAATTAGAAAAATTAGAAGATGGAATGATTGATTATGATAACTACATTATTGGACTCACTAAACAAATAGAATATTCCAGTGAACGATTAAATAAGATTGATGAAAAGGGAATGTTTGAGGGAGATGATGAGATTGGATGGTTTTTTAAGCACATCCAAGAAATCCAAAATAAACTAGAAAGATTTAAAGCAAATTAAATGATTAAGAAAAGAAAACCTAAAAGTAAAAATTATTTTACTCAAGAGACAGAGGACTCTATTGTACTATATAATGCATCTATAGATTCAGAGTTTAAGTCTAAAATATATAAGGAAAAGATTCATTACGCATTCTTTAAACTTACAGAGAATATAATCCACACTTTTAAGTTTTACCATACTGAGGTAGAGGAGTTAGAGCACCTACAACATGAAATAATAGTTTTCCTATTATCTAAAATCCATTTATTTGACCCCAGTAGAGGTGCTAAGGCATATTCATATTTTGGTACCATTGTAAAAAGATGGTTAATATTATATACTACTAAAAACTACAATACTAAAATTAAAAAAGTAGATATTGATGTATTAGTACAAGATAACTCACCTCACTCATATGATATGGATGATATAGGTGGAGAAACTGTAGATGATTTAAGTAAATACATAGATATATTTGTTAATCATGTTACCGAAAATATTTATGAGTTATTTCCTAAAAAGAATGACGCTCAGATAGCTGATGCGGTTTTAGAGTTATTTAGAAAGAGAGATACAATAGATGTATTCAATAAAAAGGCACTTTATATCTACATTCGTGAGATAGTTGACGTTAAAACTCCTAAAATTACCAAAGTAGCAGATAAACTACACAATATATTTAAAAGTAAATACTATTTTTATTTAGAAAACGGACATTGTAAATTTTAAACTTACACTTTTCCCATATTTATAACTAAAAACAATATTATGAGTGGTTTGAACAGTGTCGTTTTTGGGAAAAAGAAATTTTCTGATATATTAAATGAAATTTACAATAATCAAAAGAAAAAAGAAGACCAAATATCAGGTCTAATATCAGAACTTAAACCTCTAGTACAAGATATTGGAGACGCTACCCTCATAGTACCGCTTATCAAAGAATATTTAGAAATTGGCGTTAGAAACGATGAACAACTCATTAAAATGGCTACTATAGTACAGCGTGTGATTAATAATAGTAGCAACGAAGATTCAATGGGTATTACCGATTCTGAAAAAGAAGAACTATTAGCTGAACTTGATAAGTTGAATACTAATCTATCAACTAAGGACTAATAATGGATAAGGTTGGAATATCATATTTAAGTAGGAATTCTAACACTGTTGGTAATACTGAGGAGTTAGGTATTTTAAATGATAAGATGGTAACCGCTAGAGTAGTGGATATTTCTCTTAATAGTAACTCTCAGTTATTTAATCAAACAGGACAGTGGGGAGGAATAGGAACTATTCAATATCAACTAGTATCGACACCTACCTCACCAATAGTTTCAAACCAATCATTATCCAGTAATTTAGCAAAACCTTTATTTCCTCAATTTAAGAACTATCCATTAGTTAATGAGCTAGTAATATTATTTAGATTACCTACAACAGGTGATTCTCAGGCAACAGGAACATATAACTATTATTATTTAAACTCTATAGGTATCTGGAATCATCCAGAACAAAATGGCATTCCTAATGTTTATTCTACTAATACAACTGAATCACCCTCACAAAATAAAAGTAATGATTCTATTGAGTTAGGTAATATACAACAACCTAGTGGTACTTCATTTCAATTGGATTTAAATGGTAATAGCGGAGGAGATTTTATAGAAAAGGGAAATATTAGACCTATTCTTTCCTTTATTGGGGATCAAATTTTTGAAGGTAGATTTTCTAATAGTATAAGATTAGGCAGTACATCACCTTCCTTTGGATCAGTACAAAATAACTGGTCAGTAACTGGTGAAATTGGTAGTCCTATTACAATATTAAGAAATGGACAACCTAAGGATTTAGGAGAACCAGGTTGGTTACCTGTAACTGAAAATATAAATACGGATTTATCTTCTATTTATTTAACTTCTACCCAACAAATTCCAATTGATGTATCAGTAGCAAGTTCTACAACAGGAGGTGGAGCTACTGTTCCTTTTTCCAATGTAATAAAAGAAACCCCACAATCACCTAAATCATATAATCAACAACAGATTATTTTAAATTCTGGTAGATTAATATTTAACACTAATGTTGATAGTATTTTAATGTCTTCCCAAAAATCAATAGCAATGGAATCTGTTGAAGGTTTAGGTATTAAATCATTAGAAGGCAATGTTAACTTATTATCCCCAAAAGGTATAGTATCTTTAGGTAGACAAAATGCTAGTGAATCTTTAGTACTAGGAGATGCCTTTATGACTCAGTTTTCAAACTTATTAGATAATTTAAATATTGTATTAACAGCATTAAATGGTGAACCATTAGTACCTGCAGCTGCGGCAGCAGCCTTTTTAGTAAAAGAAAGTTTATCAGCAATAAAAAGTCAAATTCCAAATTTAACCTCTAAATCAGTTAAAACTGCATAAATATGGATGTTAAATCAATATTACAATTAGCTGAGGGGTTTGTGAAATCACCAAGGGGTTCACAAGTATTATCTAACCTTAAAGGTAAAGTAACAAAAAATCCTGAAAATAAACCATCAATTGTTACTTTTGTTACTAAAGGAAGAGTATATGATCAACAAACCAATGAATCATTACAAGGAGTTAATATAAAACCCTTAGAAGTATTATATCCTATGAAATCATTTAAAAATGATGAAGGTAAATTAGAATATAAGTATGATAAAGATGGCAATAAAGAAATTAAAACGGATTTAAATGGAGAATTTGAAATAAGATTTGGGATTCCGGTTTTACCTACCCTTCCTAATGTTGTTTTAGGACAACCTAAATTAACATATAATTTAAAAAATTATGCTCCCCAATTACAAACTATTATTACTGGTAATGGTGAAGTTTTATCTCAACTCCCACCCATGGGTTTACTTAATCTAAAAGTATCATCTTTAATAGCATCTGCAGGATTAAAAAATGAAGCTAATTTAGCTATACAAAAAGTATCTGCTTTTGTTTTAAATCCTATTGAAAGATCAATTGTTGTAATTAAAAATTCTGTACTAACTGTTACAAGTTCAATTCAAAATAAATTGTTTCCCCTAGCCATAGAATTATTAATAGTATTTGGTATTGCAAAATTATCACAATCAGGTGAGGCACAATGTCCTGATAATGCTTTATTAAAATTAACTATTAAAAAAAGAAATTCTATAGTAAAACAATTAAATAATGTATATAAAATTATTACCCTCAACACCGCATTAGTAGCTTTATTTTTATTTATTAGTAATTTATTTAAACAAGGTAAAATAGCAGTAGGTAATTTACCTATTCCTTTATCAGTACCTCCAGGTATTGGTTTACCCTATTCTGTAGTCTCTCAGTTAGAAAATATAAAAGAATTATTTGAAACATTATCAGATGTTAATAAAGATTTGAAAAGATCATTAATTATAGCACTAATATTTCTAATAGCATCTTTAGTTATAATATTAAGATATTTAAAAAAGATAGATGAATTAATAGAAAGGTGTGCTGGTGAAAATGAAGGGTTAGAAATGACAGAAATTAATAATGAACTACTAGCTATTGGAAAAGAATCAGTAGAACAAGGTAACCCAGTGGTAACCAATGTAAATGGTTTTGAAATTTCCGTAGAAGTAGATCAACAAAGTAAAACAGGAGAATTATATAAAAGAAGAGCTATTGGGAAAAATAGCGCAGGGGTAACTATTTTAAAAGGAGATGGGTCATTTAGTGCTGAAGATCAAATATTAATTGATGAGTTATCATTTTATATTGTCCAAAATAACTTAAAAGCAGATTAAATCAATATTTATAACAAAACATATATTAAGATATGAAACTAAGTGAATTAAAGTCCGTTGTAAAAGAAGCAGTTAAAGAAGCTATTCAAGAAGAGATGAAAGACATCCTTCTAGAAGCAGTAAGATCACCTCAACCCGTGATTTCTACAGCTCCTGCTCAACAAAATGTACCTATGTCAGAAGATAATAGGTTAGCTATGAGAGAAAATATTCAAAATGTATTAGGTGGTATGATGCCTGATGCCAATGGTACTATATCTGCTACATCAGCAAATGTACCTATGCAAGTAACTAATACTAATACCGCATCTCCTGATGGTCAACTACCCCAAGGAGAAGTATCAACAGATCAAATTATGAATTTAATGAAAGGTAAAGTATAATAAAATGGCATTTGGAGCGGTACAAAAATTTCCTAATGATACAAGACCAAGAGTTGGTATTGGAGTTAGTCTCCCTTTTAACTCTGGTGATGTATTTACCCCAAATTATACTACTAAGGAAGCTATTAAGAATAACTTAATAAACTTTTTCCTTACTAACGTAGGAGAAAGACCAGGTAATCCTGAGTTTGGTGGGGGATTAAGAGAATTTATATTTTCCCAAATAACAGAAAATAATTTAGATTTTTTAAAAGAAGATGTTGCTGATAAAATAGGTACACATTTTCCAAATGTTAATGTTCAAGAATTAAATGTATTATCTAATCCAGATAACAATTCAATTACAGTACAAGTATTCTACTCGGTTATAAACACTACAATTAATGATGATTTAGAATTAAACTTCGCATAATGGCAATCAGAAGAGACATAAACTATATAAATAAAGATTTTGCTGAGTATAGAAATACACTAATAAACTACTCACAAACATATTTTCCAACAACATATACAGATTTTACTGAAACATCTCCAGGTATGATGTTTATTGAACAAGCTGCTTATGTAGGTGATGTTTTATCTTTTTACTTAGATAACCAAGTCCAAGAAACATACCTTCAGTATGCTAGACAGGATGATAATTTATATGATTTAGCTTATATGTACGGGTACAAACCTAAAGCAACAGGTTTAGCTACTACTTTAGTAGATTTTTATCAACAAGTACCTTCTAAACTATCAGGTAGTGCTTATGTGCCTGATTTTGATTATGCTTTATATGTAAACCAAAATACAGTTGTAAGTACAACAGCAGGAAGTCCTACATCGTTTACAACAGATGAACCTATTGATTTTTCAGTATCTAACTCTTTAGATCCCACAACAGTATCAGTAGCACAAGTTTCAGCCGGTAACCCTACTTATTACTTACTAAAGAAAACTAGAAGAGCATTTAGTGGTGTTATTAATAACACATCAGTAACATTTGGTGCACCTGAAGAGTTTGCTACAACAGAGATAAATGGAACTAATCTTGCAAATATTATTGATGTATTTGATTCAGATGGTAACCAATGGTATGAAGTAGATTATTTAGGTCAAGATGCAGTGTATACTGGATTAAAAAATGTTAATACTAATGACCCTAATACTTATACAGATGCAGATACACCTTATATTTTACAAACAAAAAGAGTACAAACTAGATTTGCTACAAGATTTTTAAATGCAAATACTTTACAGTTACAGTTTGGAGCAGGTTCACCAACAGAAACTACAGAAAATGTAATACCTAATCCTGATAATGTAGGTTTAGGTTTACCATTTGGACAAAGTAAGTTAACAACAGCTTATAGTCCTACTAACTTTGTATTTACTAACACTTATGGTATTGCACCTAGTAATACTACTTTAACTATTAGGTATTATACTGGAGGTGGGGTTCAATCAAACATTCCATCTAATACATTAACTAATCCTACTACTAGTACTATTCAGTTTTTAAGAGGTGGATTAGATCCAACAACAGCTCAATATGTATTTGATTCTATAGCTACAAATAATCCAATAGCTGCCTCTGGTGGTCAGGATGGAGATACAATAGAGGAAATAAGACAAAACTCTATTTCTAACTTTCCAACACAACTTAGAAATGTAACATCTAATGATTATTTAATCAGAGCACTTAGTATGCCTCCTAAATATGGAGTTATTTCTAAAGCTTGGGCACAAAAACCTTTAGTAGAAGATATAAATGATGGTCCTAGCGCTACATTAGACATTTACCTATTATCATCAGATTTAAATGGTAAACTAACAACGGCGTCACAAGCGTTAAAAGAAAATGTAAAAACATACATTAATCAATATAGAATGATTAGTGATACTATTAGTATCAAAAATGCCTTTGTAATAAACTTTAATGTTAATTTTGAAATAATTACCTTTCCTGATTATAATGGTAATCAAGTAATAGAGGAATGTATTTTAGCATTAAAAGATTATTTTTCTATAGATAAATGGCAAATCAATCAACCTATTATTATATCAAATCTTTTTGTATTATTAGACCAAGTAGAGGGAGTACAAACTGTTAAACAAGTAAATCTAAATAATGTAGCAGGTACTTCTCAAGGTTATTCAAAATATGCTTATGATATGAATGGAGCTTTACAAAATGGAACAATATTTCCATCATTAGATCCAAGTATATTTGAACTAAAATACCCAGATAATGATATCAAAGGAAGGGTTGTTACATTATTTTAAATAGAATATTTTAAAACTATGGCAGTATATAAATTATTTCCAACACAGGATGCATCTATTTATAGTGCACAACCTGCTATGAATACAGGGTTGGATCCTATACTAGAGGTATCAAATTTTGTAACTAATAACAATCCTATATCTAATGTAGCTAGATCATTAGTTAAATTTGACCAATTACAAATAAATAATGTAATACAAAATGTAGCATCTGTAACTAGTTCTCTTGACTTTACAGCTAGTCTAAAGCTATTCATTGCTAAGGCAGATAATGTTATTTTAGAATCTGAAGTTAATGTTTATCCTATTTCCGGTTCTTGGAATAACGGATCAGGTCAATATTTAGATCAAAAACAAAACACAACAGGTGTAAGTTGGGTATTTAGTGATTATTCAGGATCAAATAAATGGCCTATAGAAGGATTTTATGAAGATCTTACTACTGGTTCTTATTCTGGAAGTAATAATGAAGGAGGATGTAACTGGTGGACAGGATCAGGTGGGTATGATGGTATAGGAAGTTTAGAATCATCACAAATATTTAATCTTAGAAGTGATAAAGATTTAAATACAGAGGTAACTGATATTGTTAAAGTATGGTATTCTTCATCTAATGATCTTATTGGTAGTTTGACTCCTATAGCAAATGAAGGATTTATAATCAAATGGGAAGATTCAACAGAATTTGTAACTTCAAGTGCTGTAACTCCCCAACTAAGTTTTTATTCAGTAGATACAAATACTATATATCCTCCTGAGTTAGACATAAAATGGAGAGATTTTACCTATAGTACTAGTAGTGGTGATTTAAAACATGGAAGAATATTAACTGGATCTTATCCAATAAATGAACTAACAAGTTCTATATCTTGTTCATTTACACAATCCCTACCTAATGATCCTACTTACGCAGGTATTGGTAGTGGAGCTACTTTTGGAGCTACTTTTAATAGTGCTTCTATGTTAGATGTATATGTAAAAGAAATAGGATTAGGATATGTAGCAGGTGAAACTTTAACTTGGTCAATAGAGCAACTAAATGCTTTACCTAATATAGAAGGAGCTTTAACTCCTGCTGAAGTAACTTTATCAACATTTGATATTACACAATTGGAAACAGTTTCCACCCCAGATTTATTTGTTGCCTTAGATGATAATCAAGGTATATTTTATAGTGAAAGTATTAATCAGTTTAGATTAAACTGTAGACCACAGTTCCCTATAAGAGTTTATACAACTGAATCTATTTATACACAGAACCAAGCATTACCATCAGCATCATATTATGCTATAAAAGATTTGGAAACCAATGAGTTTGTCGTAGATTTCGACACACAAAATACACAAATAAGTTGTGATCCAACAGGTAGTTATTTTACTGTTTATATGAATGGTTTACAACCAGAAAGAAATTATCAAATATTAATACAAACAAATATAGATAATAATGTGATTGTAATGGATGAAAAATATTACTTTAAAGTAGTTAACGGGTAAATGGGAGATCAAAAAGTAGACCTTATTAAAAAAACATATTCTAAAACAGAATATTCTAAAGTAATAGACACTAAGTTTAGTCAACTGGGTGTAGTTTCTTTAAATGAACAGATTGAAAATACAGTTACAGTAAATCAGTTTTTTGAATCTTATAATAACTTATTTTATGATATACCTGCTTTAGGTGAAACTAACTCACATGAGTATTTAATAAAAACAAGTGGAGAATATATTAATTTTGATCAAGATAGTCAAGAAATAGAGGCTTTAAGAGCTGAAATAACTTCTTTAAGAAGAGATTTATTACAAGCTCAAGTAGAAAAAGCAGAAACACTTACTGGAGAAAAGATTGATTTAGATGTAAATGCAATAGAAGATTCCTCTATAGCAGGAGACGATTTTGCTAAAATATCTCAAGAAGTTTCTTCACCAGCTGTAAACACAACTAATACATCAGTAGTATAATGACAGATAAAACACAAATAAACCAAGTTGATCCAACTACTTTTGAGTTTCAACAATATACTGAACAGGATAATGTTTTAATCTCTTCATCTAGGTTAGATACTGCTTTTTCCTCATCTACTGATTATATAGAGTATTATGCATACGATGAAAATAAAAATCTAATATTTCCTTTACCCCCTACAAAAGCGGTTTCTGTAACTACTTTTAGTGTATTAGAGGGAGATACTATTTTGTACCCATCTAAGGATTTAGAGGAAATAGGATATGATTATGGTTCATATTTTTCAACTTATAACTTTTATAGAAAAAGATTAGCTTCTGATATTACTTTAAACTATTATATTAGTGAGATAAGTTCTGATAGAACAGAAGTAAGATTAAAAAGTAATACAATATCAGATGAGTTAATAGTATCTTCAAGTAATGATTTTATTCAATATAGAGAAGAGGCTGATTATTTTGTAGATTTTCTTCTTAACTTTGGTAATGATCAACAAGTTATATCTAATAACTTAAGATTAGACACTGAAACTGAAGTTGAACCCTCATTATTAGTTAAACTATATGAACCCTTACCTCCACAGTTTAGTTTAAAATCAACTTTGTGGGTTGTAGAGGAAGTATCTGTTTCACAAGCATATAATGTAGAATTCCCTGAGGTTGAGTTTGTACCTAATGATTTTCAGTTTATCAAAGGACCTAACTATAGTATAGAGGTAACTCAAGAAACAGGAGAAAGTACTCAAACTTTTAACTATAATGAGTTAGTAAATACTGATTTAACTAGTTCATTTTCACAGTTAAATAACTTATTAAAAAGAAAAGAAATCAATATTAGTGTTGATTATAGTGATTATAATAACTTCATATATTTCTCTTCAGCTAATACAAGATTAGAAAACTTTTATTACAAAGCAGGATTAATAGAATCCTATAATAACTCTATAGAAGCCTTAGGTACAATAGGAGGTGGTACACCTTCATCCCTTGCTTATAGTGAAAGTAAAGCTACTTACATATCTAAGATTGATTATATTAAAAATAACTTTGATGGTTATGAATACTTTCTTTACTATAATAGTGGTTCATTATATTCTTACCCAAAATCTAATACAGAACCTCCTTATGTTTTATTTCCAACAGGAAGTACAGAAGTATTAACTTGGATTGGTAGTGCTGATCCTAACAATGTAGAATATGGTGGTCAAGCATTATCAGCATCTAACTATGATGAAAATAATACTAACTATTTATATAATACAATACCAGAATATTTAAGAGACGATTCAGCAAACAGAAACTATGAGTTATTTGTTGATATGGTTGCTCAACAATATGATAATGTTTGGTTATATACTAAAGATTTAACTAATAGATTTAATGCTGATAACAGGTTAGATTATGGTATTTCAAAAGATTTAGTAGCAGATGCTATTAGAAACTTTGGAATAAAACTATATTCTAACAACTTTAACTCAAATGATTTATTTACAGCTTTCTTAGGATTAACACCTTCTGGTAGTGCATTTCCTTTCCCGGACATGACCACCAGTTATCCCGCAGCTTCTGGGTTAGAACTGGTAGATAATGAAATATCTGCCTCAAATGACATAGTTCCGTTAGACGATGTAAACAAGCGATTATATAAACGGATTTACCATAATCTACCTTATTTATTAAAAACTAAAGGTACAATAGCTGGTTTAAGAGCTTTAATAACCTCATATGGTATCCCAGATACAATATTAAGAGTAAATGAATATGGTGGTCAAGATAGACAAAACAACCAAGATTGGGATTATGCACAAGATGAATTTAACTATGCTTATCATTTAGATGGTACAAATAATATAACTTCATCATTTGAGTTAAACCCTGATTTTAACTCATTTAATAACCACCCTAAAGCATTACAACTTAGATTTAAATCTGCTGGTATCCCTTCATCCCCTACTTATTATAATATTTGGGTAGGAGATGTAGACAGATCAGCAATAACTTTAGATTATCAAGGTACAGGTTTAGATAGTGGTGCTTATTCAGGATCAGTTCCTGCTTTAAATAAAGATTATGGAACACTAACATTTTATCCTTTAGGATCAACTGATGTAGAAAATACAGCTAGTGTATCTTTACCTTTCTTTGATGAAGGATGGTGGTCAATACAGGTAAATGCTGATGAAAATGGTGTTTCACCTAATATTACTTTATATGCCGCTAATATAATAAATGGAGAAATAGGATTCTTTGCCTCTTCTTCTATAACAACTAACACTCAGTTTTGGTCTACAGTTCAAAAATCGTCATTTCCTCTTATTGGGGGTATTAATTTAGATGGTAAATTTTACGAACCTATTACAGGTTCTTTACAAGAAATAAGATATTGGGATACTGCTTTAAGTGAAAGTGTATTTTTTGATTATACAATGAATCCAAGTTCTGCCCAAGGTAATACAATAAATTCTACTCCTGATAAGTTAGCATTTAGAGCAGATTTAGGTACTACATTAGATACTGGTAGTTCTACTTCTATTCATCCTAAAGTAACTGGAAGTTGGGAAATAACTCAATCTTTTGCTACTATAAGTACTTTTTATACTAGTAGTGATAGTTGGGTAGAAAATAAAGAAATAGTATACTTTAATCAGCAACCAGGAGGAATAAAGAATAAGATTACAGATAAAATACAAATAACAAATGAAGTAGTTCCTGAGGGAGATACTTTATCTGCTTTTAGATCTATCCAACAAAATGTATTTATAAGTAGTAGTGAACATAGTATAGATTATTTAGAAGTAGCTTTTTCACCTACTGATCAAGTAAATGATGATATTATAGCTCAAATAGGTGCATTTAATATAGGAGATTATATAGGAGATCCTAGACAAGTATCAGAATCTAGCTATACTTACCCTGATTTAGATGCTTTAAGAGATGAATACTTTAAAAAATATATATCAAGTTATGATATAAATGATTTTATTAGATTAATAAAGTTCTTTGATAACTCATTATTTAAAATGATTAAGGATTTTACACCTGCTAATACAACTTTAACATCAGGTGTAGTAATAAAACAAAACTTATTAGAAAGAAACAGACAAGCTCCTCCAGAAATGAAGATAGCTACAACTATGTCTGTATATTATACAGGTTCACCTGCTGATCCTTATTCAACTATAGTACCTCAAGTACAAAAAGATTTATCATTATCAGGAACAGTAAGATCTTTACCAAGAGATTTTCAACTACCAAACTCATCAAGTTCATACCCTCAATATTCTACAATAAGTGGTTCTTCTATTTATTTATATGAAGGAGGAACAGGAGGAGTATTTGATGAGTTTAATAACATAAATAATGCTCCTATAAGTCACTCAGGTGCACCTTATAGTGGACAAACAGCAGTACAAGTATCTGCATCTAGATTTGCATCAATATACCCAGGGGTAGTACAAGAATTTTCAGAATCAGTTCAAACTCTTTTAGGTACACAGCTACCAAATCAACTATCTTTAACAACAGGATCAGGACAAGGACCTTATACAATACCTAGAATAGATCAAAGAGAGTTTTATAACGGTGAATTTCAACAAAGTGATTTTGCTGTTGGAATGAAGGATATTTGTAGTGCATTTTTCGGTCAAAACAACTATATAAATTATGAGTATTATATACAATACTTTAATAATCTAACTTTTACTGAAGGGAATTTTTTATTGTCAACTGAAATTCCACAAGCAGGAAATGCCTGGTTTTGGGCTGATACAGTTGCACCTGTAAAAGTTTCATCTACTACTTCATATCCTCTTTCTGCCATAGGTGGTGTAAGTTATTCTACAACTGGAACAGCTAATGGTAATTATGATATTACAGATTTTACATATACAGGTATAGGTAGTGGAGGTACTATTAGAATAGTAGTTTCAAGTAATCAAATAACTCAAGCATCTTTTCTCTTTGGAGGAGGTGGACAATATGGTACGGGAGGTATATTCTCTTTTAGTGAAGCAGTATTAAATGCAGCAGGAATAACTACTACTTCTGGTCTTGGTATATCTGCTAGACCTAATTCTAATACTTTAATTAGCCAACCTACTAATAAAGTTAAGTATATAAAAATATCTGATACAGACATTAGTGGAAATGCTATAATGCCTTATATAAAGGATAGTAGTTATATTACTTTTAATCTTACTCAAGCCTTTGATTTTGAATTTGCTATTATTAGTGGTCCTCAAACATGGTACATCTCTAGCATTTCAGCACAAGATGATAATAATCCTGCGACTACAAATGCTCAACTATTAGAAATTTTTCAACCACCATCTTCTGATGTAGTAGGTTCTAATGATGCTAATTTTTACGATTTAACATTTTCAGCAAGTGGACAATTAAATTGGTTAGCAACTGCATCTGGAATGGATCCAAATGTAACACCTTCAATTAATTTAACTCAATCAGTTCCACAAGGATATTTCCCTCCAGTTCCCACTTTTCCAACTGAATCTTTTCTTAGAGGATGGGATGATGCTACATTTTTCATAGATGATAATGAAGGTAATGTTTATTACACTTCATCTGGTGATGGATTTAATACTGATGAAACTGGAAACTTTAATATAGGAAAAAAAGAAATAGATACTGATGTAACTAATATTACATCATATACTCCAAGTACATATCCTTGGTTTATGAATGCTATAGAATCTACTACCCAAGTTTTAGTTAATTCATCAGAAGTAGGAAATGCAGGTCAAACTGATTTGCAGTTATACACTGGTTCAATAACAGCTTCAAGTGTTCCTATAGGTCCTGTTTGGGAAGTTTATAGTCCACCTGCAGCAATACCTGCTACTGGTTTAACCTTTAGTGACATTATTCAATATAATTTATTTACTAATACTAATCAAGGTGGAAATGCTGCTAATACTATAATTAAATTAGCAGGTGCAGGAACTGTTAGCAGTTGGAATAAAGGTATGGTAATAGAACCTTTTGGGTGGGATACTACAACACCTGTTTTTGAATTTCAATTACCAGGTGAAAGCACTTGGAATCCTAGAGTTTATATTGCGGCAGGTACTTCTATTACAGTTGGGCCCCAAAGTGTACCTAATAACTATTATGAAATAAAAGTAAGATTAACAGGAAATAGAGCTCCTTTTACAAATTTCTCTTGGAATATAAGTTCAGATAATTATGCAACTAATACTCCTCCATTTGGTAAATTCAATGCACAATCAGTAGGTGCTAATCAATTTACTGGTGACCCAGGATTCCTTAGAGATGTTAATTCTTCATCCCAAAATTACTTGTATAAAATGTTTTGTATTAGTGATGGAACTAATTTCTACCCAATATTTTTTAATGGTAATCTTTCTAATCCTACTAGTGCATTAATAACAAATACTTTAGAGGGTGCTCTTTATGAAACCCCAATTACAGCAACATTACGTAATCAAATGGCACAAACTTCCGGAATAGGTAGCACACAAGCTAGGACTTTCACATGGTATTCAGTAGATTATAGTGGTCTTACACCAAATGATATATTTGCAGAAACACCTACAGAACCAGTATCATGTTTATTATATTTATATAATATTTAAAAAAAAAATATTTATGTTATTTATTACAATAGAGTATGGCAGATGAAATAAAATATTACTTTAAAGAAACAACAAATCAAGTATTTGTTTCTGGTTCATCCACAACAAGTGGTATGAATACATTACTTACCTCCCCTAAGAATAATCCTATAGTTAATGGTAACACTACAGCTAAGATTTCTTCTTTAGGAGCTAATCTTACATACCTTGTTCAAAATGGGGCAGATGATACTACAGAAATAACCATAGCAGATAATCAAGAACTATGGGTATATAGAGGATGGCAACCCGCAAATACTGAGGATGCTAATGCTTATAGATATAATCCACACCTTCACAGACCATATAAAGCATATATGTTAACTGAAACAGGATCTGGAACTTCTGCTTCTCCATTTTTACCAACTGGTTTTCCTTTATATTCTAATGTTCCATTTAATACTGGAAACATTTTTGATATAGTAGATAAGTATGATGAAAGAGTATTAGGTTCAAATGGTAATATTAGTACTCAAGAAAGAGTAAATAGTATAGTAGCTTTTAGTGGAAGTTTTACTGTAGAAAATGAAAATAGAGGAGTACAACCTTATGTGTTTACAAGATACGGTTCACTTCCAACACCTCCAGGATCTGGAGCTACTATTGAAGTTAAAGATTCTACTCAAGCTGTAGTAGCAACTTTAGTTCAATCTCAAACAGCAACTGGTTTTCCAACTGTTCCTGTATCAAGTGGTAACTTAACTAATGGAGAATATACTTTTACAAGTAGTATTTTCAACGTACCAACTCCTTCAGCTATAGGAGCTTCTCAGTTTGGTTTATACTGTGAATATGATGATTTTGTAGAATATGAAGCTAGTAACTTAAGTACTACTACAGTTAGAGTAACATATACCTCTTCAGATGAGTTTTTAACACCAGTATATTTTGATTTACCACAAGATAAAAAAGTTACATATACAGCACTAGTTGGAACTCCAAGTTTTACACCTGTAGCTAACTTTACTAATACCATTACTAACCCATCTGCTACCTCTACTGGTACAGTACAAAATATATTTTCAACTAGAGTAAATGATGTTTATATATCATATTCATCTTCACTGTCTGAATCTATTGATGGATTATATATTTTTAATCAAATACCACAATCTGATGTTCAAGTAACAGTTTCTATGTTTTTAACATCATGGACAGGAGTAGAATCAGGATTTCAATATGGAGATACTAATACAACTTATTCTATTTCTCCTAATGAACCCCATTATGGTTTTGATACTGATGGAGGAGAACCTACTTTTCAAACAGCTTCTATTTTAATATACACTGGTAGTTACCCTTCTGCTGTACCAACTACATTAGATGATGCTTATGTTATATCTTCTTTCTCATCTTCTTTAATACATGAAGGGTTAGCAGTTACAATGAGTACTTTAATACCTAAAGATTCATTATCTTTAAAAGATTGTCTATCAGTTGCTTTATCAGTATCATCTGGTTCAGCAAATTCTGCTTCAGTAGAACAAGCACTAGTAATACAAACATATGAGTTAGAATTTAATACTCCATCAGCTGAAGAAACTGGAGATGGTAAAGTACCCGTATTCATAGAAAATGCATTTGGTGGTACTGATGGGTTTGCTAATGCTGTTGATTGTCAACCTCTATATAATCTTATAGTTACAGATGATACTTTAAGAAGAAATCCACTTATACAAGAGGTAGAATATAATATACCAGAAAGTTTTTTATTAGAAGTAGGTCAAAGTTTATTATCATCTCAAGCTCCATTCAATCCATTAACTACTTACACCCCGTTTGATTCTTTTATATATAATTCAAGTGTAAGTGTTACTACTGTGGGGCAATTTTATTTTAATAATAATGCTAATCAAGTTAGTTCCACTATAGTCGAAATAAACAATGCATATTACCCAGAAGGGGTTGTAGATAATAGTAATACAGTACTTATTACTAATATTTTTGATATTTGGGCAAATTCTACGGATAAAAAAATTAAATTTTTTGCCCCTAATGATCCCGTTGATCAAAATGATTATTTACAGTTTGATCTTAGTAATAATCCTACTTATTCCCCCCATATAAATGGGTATGGAATATATAGCATACCAATAACTAATGGTACTACAACAGTGGGAGTTTCACCATTTAATCCAACTAATCTTTCTTCAGTAGAATTTATTTCTGGTAAGGTTATGACAGATGGAGCTAATATAATAGTTAGTCAAGTTCCTTTATCTAATGGCACATTACAAATTACAACTACAGGTACAGGAACAGATTTAGAATTAGATATTACTTCTATAGACTCAGGAGCTGGTCTTAGTATTATAGTTAGCAGTCCAGGTAGAGGACATAAAAATGGGGATTTACTTACTATACCACAATCAGTATTAACTCCTGTTTTTGGGAATGCTATTGTTAGAGATTTACAAATAACTTTAAGTTTTACTTATGGTTTATACAATCCCTCTAACTTTAAAGCAATAAAAAATAATACAGCTATTAAATCTACAGTACCAGAATCTTTTTATACTCAAAACTCATCTATTATTCCTAGATATGATGGAGCTAAATCATCAGCTAATTTTGTTAATAGTATTGATGGTTTAGTAGGGGGATTTGGAAGAGTACCTGTTATTGATTATAAAACAGCTTATTTTGCTTATTGTGATCAAGTTATAGATTTATACCCTGTTATTAACAATAAAACTTTATTTAATGTAAAGTATTTAATTAATGAAGGTGGGGATGCTAAACAACCTAATCTCTCTCCTTATACAGCTTTTGATATACAAGGAAGTTGGCAAGCAGATGGAGTTGCTAGAATAGGTGTAAACCAATCTTCTGGTTCAACCCAATATGATGTTTTAAATAATATACAATCTGTGTATGAGGTAACAAAATTACCTTCTCCATATTTGTATTCTCAAACAGGTGCATCAACTTTCTCAACATGGATTCCATTAGGATCAGATACATATAATGTAGCCTCTAATGATGATGAATTTATGAATTATAGTATGGGTATAGCTGGTGCCCCTTATTCTGAAGATAATAATGAAATAAATATAAATTTACCTAACTTAGTAAGTGGTTCTAATAATCGTACTATGCCAACTAATTATACAGTTAATTATGAGGCTAGATATGGTTTTTCAGGTAGTAACCCTGGAGGATCTGTTCCTACAGTATATGCTTCATCTTCTATTATAACTGCATCAGCAGCAGCCCCTCTCCCATCAATTTACGCCTTACCTGGAGAAGTATTTTTTAACCAAGATCAATTTGCTTATGATAATGATAATACCCCAGCAAGAAGTAGTCTTCAACCTAAAGGTAATCAGTTATCTGATAATTATATTATTAACTTGGATGCTGAATTTCCTTCTACTCCTCCACACTATATTAGAACAAGTCCTTTTGGTGATAAAACCACTAGGACAAATGGAAAAGATGAAGGTCAATCAGTTGGTAGTATATTAATACAATTAAAATCCAAGGATATGAGCTTAGGAGATGTCGCAAATCAGGACTATGCAACAGATACAGGATGGAATAATGAAAAACTCTATGATAAGGATTTAGAAGCTATAATATCTATAAACTATGGTTCAAATACCAATATAGAAATAGATTTAAAAGAGGTAAAATATAAGGGTAACAAAAGTGTTGAATTTTTAACTGGTAATAAAGGTATACAAATTAACGTAATGCCACAATCCATACATAAAATATTAGTTGATAATTATGGTTCAAGTAAAGGAATTTCTTCTAAAGGAGAAAGTATAACAAAATTTAATAGTACTAGTGCTCTATACGCTAAATTTATAATAAGATTAAAAACTGATATTACCTTAATAGCTAATAGAAGATATAGATGGGCAGTTACCCAAGAATACCAACCAGTTGGGAGTAATCAAGGCGACAAGTCTCCTGTCAATTTGTGGAATCCTACTACTACTGGTATTAACTATGTTAATGGTAGTTATGAACTTCTTAATCCTCCAATTAATGGACCTTTTGTTAAAATGACTATTGAAGGTAAAAAAACTCCTTCTGTACCTACAGATTATGACCCATTTACAGATACAAAGAATTTTATAGCACCATTTTGGGAATTTAAATATCCAAAACCATATGATCCTGATGTTACTCCAATTCCCTTTGATATGGAACCTAGTGCTAGTGAAACTACTCTTACATTAGTATCTAATGTAGGGAATTCTTCATATGGTACTGGCGATATTATGGGTGAATTAAATTATACAGCATCAGCAAACGAGAGATTTCCTGGAGGATTAGAACCAGCTGATTCTGCTTTTCCATTTACAGGTATACCTTGGTCTGTTATAAGACCAGGAGATATATTTACTCCAGGAGGTAGTAGTTATGATGAAATAAGGTTTGAAAACAATGAATCATTTTCTTATAAAATTTTAAATTACCTAACACCAAAAGAAAATAGTGGGAAATTACAAATAACATTAGATGGTGTAGCAGAGCGTTCTGTTAATATAGATTTCTTTTTATTAAGAAGGTACGTTTATTCTCCTAATACAATTTTAATAAATAGAGAATTTCCATATGGTTCTTTGCCTGTTACTAAAGAGTTTATACCTTCTACCAACGTTGATTTAGTAAATGAAGCAAATAAAACTGGAGATTTAGCTACTGGTTCACTTTCTACATCATCACAATCAGGAAGTATAGTAACTATATATAAACCTTTAACTAAAGCAGATAATACACCTTCAGGTATAATATTTCCTGAGTTTCCAACAGAACTAATTGATTTAAATCCTGATGAAGTAATAATTAATTTAAGAGATAAGAAACTAATAGAGTAACATATTTATAACATATAACCACACTTATATAAAAAACAAAAATGGGATATTTAAATAACAGCGTCATTACAGTAGATGCTATCTTAACTACAAAAGGAAGACAAGCATTAGCAGCTAATGATGGTTCCTTTAGAATAACACAATTTGCTTTAGCGGATGATGAAATTGATTATATGCTTTATAATCCTTCACATCCCTCAGGTTCTGCATTTTATGGTCAAGCCATAGATGGTATGCCTTTATTAGAAGCATTTCCTGAGGAATCTCAAATAATGAAATTTAAGTTAGCTACTTTGCCTAGAGGTACAGCAAAGCTACCTGTATTGAATGTAGGATATACTTCAATTACATTACAACAAGGAGCTACAATAGCTATTACTCCTCAAACTTTAAATTACTTAGGTAATGATCAAGTTTTTGAAACAGCTGGATATAGTGCAACTATAGCAGATGTAAGATTGATGAGCACATTTACAGCAACTGGTATTAATACTGATGCTGCTGCAGCCGCTAATGCAACTGCAACAACTACTATAGGAACTAATGTTTCCTCTACAGTAACAGGAACTCAAATATCTCTTAGAGCAACTACAGTTAATACACTATTTGGTTCTAATGCCACTTTAGTAAGTACATTAACCATAGTAGGATTGGATAGTGGAGCTAGAATAACTGTTCCTATAACAGTAACCAAATCAACAACATAAAATAAATAATAATGGGATTTAAAAGATTAGAAGCAGATGATTTTGTAGTAAGTGCACAAGCACAAACTGCTACCTGTTGGAGCAATAATGTTCCAGCATTAACTACCTTCTTTACACAATCAAGTCAAACTAATGGATCTTCAGGTACTTACTATACAACTGTATTTAATAATTCTGGAGATGATGCCGCCGCACCTGCTGTGGCACAATTTGAGGTAGCATATGGTAATGAAACAGGAGGAGGAGCTTTAGCTTATAATGAAACTGCTAATCCTGGTGTTTCTCCAACTTCAACAATATATGGTCAATATAGAACATTAGTTTTAGAAGATGAAAATGCTGGGTTTGTATTTGGTGGTGTTTCTGGTAGTTCTATTTATGTTTTAAGTATTGAAAGAGCAGCTTACAAACAAGCATTATTTCCTGGTTCACTAAATCTAATCTTAAGTGGTTCAGTTGGATCTGGAAATTCTATAGTTTTAACAGATAACTCTCAAATGGTTACTGTACCTGATTATTATGGTACTACAAGAGCATATCAAATAATAAGTGGATCAGATGGTGTAGCTTGGAACAGTGCAGGAGGAGGAAATGGTTATACTACCTCTAATGGTTCTTATGGTTTATTTCTTCCCGATATTGGTACTATACTATTAAATGGTGATGCATTAGATTTAAATGATGTTCAAGGAATAAACTTAGGAACAGTTCAAACAAGTAATACAGAAGGAGGAAATAACGAAAAAATATACCAAGCAATTTCAGGATCAGGTGTTTTATCTCCTAGTTTTGGTCTTAATTCTGAAGAAACAATAACTTCAGATTTTGTATTTGTTAGAGCAAGAAACAGTGAGTTTAATTATTCAACTAACCCTTCATATATTTCTGGATCAACTGGAGAAGTAGCTTATAACTATTTTATTAATAATCCTCAAACCTATATGACAACAGTAGGATTATATAATGATGAAAATGACTTATTAGCGGTAGCAAAGTTATCAAAACCATTAAACAAAGATTTTACTAAAGAAGCACTTATAAGAGTTAAATTAGATTTTTAAATAAATGGCAGCCTATAAGCAGTTTAATTCACAGGATATTATAATATCCCCATTGGAACTGACAAAAGGGTTTAGTTTTGTGGGTAGTAGTTCTTTAACTGCCTCAAATGTCAATATAAGTAGATATTTAGGTAATCAAGATAATACAACAGAATCAACAGGATATAATAACTTTGTATCCCAATCTGCTATATATTATTCAATACAGCAACTGTATTATTCTAATTATATTTCCGGTAGTGACGGTGAGGTACAGCAAGCAAACACACAATCCATAAACCCCGACGGTACAACAACTGGATTGGTTGCTTCCAACGGATACTACAACTACCCACAAACGGATTTAAATCCTAAAAAATATTGGCCTACTGGTTCTAATGAATCTATAGGTGTAATGTCTGTTCCTAAAGCAATGTTTGGTGATTATATATTACCTAACTCTATTTTAATAGAAACAGATAGTGGTAGTTATTTCGATGATGGTGAAGGTAGATTAAAAATGAATACCCCCCTACAATCACCCTCCAGCTCAATTTTTGTTGGAAATATAACATATGATCATGGAATAATAGTTTTTACTGGGGGAACAAGATTAGAAAATACCGGATCAACAGGAA
>Ga0206129_10002270_pt1 | contig 24150 bp, 18 predicted proteins | sample Helgoland_Spring_8_FD_148616 | JGI IMG/M metagenome (GOLD analysis project Ga0206129, IMG submission 148616) | Pelagic subsurface seawater microbial communities from Kabeltonne, Helgoland, North Sea - Helgoland_Spring_Bloom_20160502_2 | ecosystem: Environmental > Aquatic > Marine > Epipelagic ...
GGGCCTGCCCCATATCGTGCAATACACAGTCACCGGGTATCCGCAAGCGCTGGAGGCCGGCGTGCCGCCCGCCGCGCATGCCATCGGGCAAATCCGGTCGCTGGCCGGCCGGCGCGGACCTGCGGCCGCGGTCTGGCGCTACGACCCGATCCTGCTGACCTCCCTCACCCCGCCCGCCTGGCACCGAGAGAATTTCGCGCGGCTGGCCGGCGGGCTCGCGGGCGCGGTGAACGAGGTCACGGTGTCATTTGCCACCATCTACCGCAAGACCGCCCGCAACCTGACCGCCGCCGCCGGCCCGCACGGCTTCGCCTGGCACGACCCGCCGGACGACGAAAAGCGCGCCCTGCTGGCCGAGCTCGCCGGCATCGCCGCCGACCATGGCCTTCGCCTGACGGTTTGCTCCCAGCCGGCGCTGGAGCAGCCGGGCGTCGAGGGCGCGGCCTGCATCGATGGGGACCGCCTCTCCCGCGTCGCCGGCTATGCGATCAGGGCCCGCCAGAAGGGCAATCGCCCCGGCTGCCTCTGCGCCGAAAGCCGCGACATCGGCGCCTACGACACCTGCGCCCATGGCTGCGCCTATTGCTATGCCGTCACCAACCACGACCGTGCGCGCCAAGCGGTGCGGGGTCACGACCCGCAGGCGGTGCAACTCGCCTAACCGCCGTCCCAATCCCTGGCAGGGTCTGCGTTTTCCGTTGCGATCTCTCCGCCAGCCCCTAGGCTGCGGTTTTCTGGCACCGCCCACCAGCCCCGAACAGGCATTCGAACCCGATGCGCACCGAACCCACCCTGCACCGACACACCGGCAGCGCCGCCAGCCTCGCCTGGTTCGAGTGGCCGGGCAAAGCGGGGGCGCCTTGTGCCGTGCTGGTGCACGCCACCGGCTTTCACGGCCGGGTCTGGGACCGGCTGGTGCAGGAACTGCCGCCAGACTGGCGCGTGCTGGCGCTGGAGTTACGCGGGCATGGTCGGTCTTCGAAGGATGGTCCATTCGACCGCTGGGAATATTTCGGCCAAGACCTTGTGGAATGGCTCGACCATCTGGAACTGAAGGATGCGATTGCCGCCGGCCACTCCATGGGCGGCTGGGCCGTGTGTTACGCGGCGCTGGAGCGGCCCGAGGCGTTCCGGCATCTGGTGCTGATCGACCCGACCATGAACTCGCCGGAATTTTACGAGGAACACCGCTATCCGGACATGGAGTCTCCGGCAGACCATCCCGCCTCGCGCAGGCGCAATGAGTGGGCCAACTGGCAGGCGCTCTACAACCGGCTGCAAGACCGGGAGCCCTATTCGCTCTGGCAGCCGGCCGTGCTGGAAGACTATTGCCGGTTCGGCGTACTGCCTGCGCCCGATGGCGAGGGCTGCGTGCTGGCCTGCCCGCCGCTGGTCGAGGCGTCGGTCTATATGAACAGCTGGCGCGCCCACCTGCACCCTCGCCTCGGCGAGATCGCGGCGCGGGTGACAATCCTGCGCGCAAGGCGCCGGCGGTTGCCGAAGCTGGGCCAGACCGACTATGCCAGCTCCCCCACCTGGGAGCGGTTGTGGGAGTTGTTTCAAGAGGCGGAGGATATCCACCTGCCGGAGTTCACCCACTTTCTGCCGATGCAGGACCCGGCCACGGTGGCGGGGTATATCGCTGCCGCGGCAGGTGGCTTGCCCGGAGCCCGCGGCGGTTCTGCGCGACAAATGGACTAGCGGCGGGCTCTGGCACGCACCGCAAAATCGCCCCATAACGTCGGCAAATTCACAAAAGCACGGCTCGCAACCGTTGGTGAGTCCCGGAGAGTGCCTGCCCGGCCATGCGTTTGCTCACGGTCACAACCCTGTACCCGAACGCCGTGACGCCCACGCATGCGGTGTTCGTCGAGAATCGGCTGCGCCGCATCCTGGACCTGGGGGGTATGAGCGCCCGTGTCATCGCGCCGGTCCCTTGGTTCCCCTTCACCCACCCCCGCTTTGGCCAGTACGCAAAATACGCCGCCGTTCCACGCGCGGAAGAGCGGCTAGGCATTCCGATCACGCATCCGCGTTTTGTCATCATCCCAAAGCTGCCGACATTGCAGCCAAGCAGCTATTTTCGCGCGCTAAAAGCGGAGGTGGAGCGGCTGGAGGGGCAGGGCGTGACGTTCGACCTGATCGACGCGCAATATATCTATCCTGATGCCGTTGCCGCCGCCCGGCTGGGCAAGCTACTGGACAAGCCGGTGGTGGCCACCGCGCGCGGCTCCGACCTGCACCAGGTCGCCCACCTGCCGAAAGAGCGAAGGCAAATTCAGGCGGCGCTGCCGGATATAGCCCGCATGATCACCGTCTCCGCCGCATTGGGGCGGGAGGCGGAAGCCCTCGGCTATCCGGCGGAGCAAATCGCGGTGCTGCGCAACGGTGTCGACGCCCAGGTTTTCCGGCCGGTCGATGGCACGCGCTGGCGGGCGATGACGGGCGGTGCGTCGCAGGTGTTCTGCTCGGTCGGCCTGTTGATCGAGCGCAAGGGGCACGAGTATGCGATTCGCGCGCTCTCGGAGTTCGGCGACGCCCATCTGCTGATTGCCGGCACCGGCCCCTTGCGGCAAAGCCTGGCGGACCTTGCGCAATCGTTGGGGCTGGCTGAGCGGGTGCACTTTTTGGGCGCATTGCCGCACGAGGATTTGCCAAGTCTTTACAGCGCTGTTGACGTTATGATTCTGGCAACCGGCCGGGAAGGCTGGCCGAATGTGGTGCTGGAGGCAATGGGCTGTGGCACCCCGGTGGTGGCCACCAGGATCGGCGGTATTCCGGAAATTATCACCAGCCCGGATGTCGGGGAAATCGTCGATGATCGGTCCGGCCCAGGCATCGCCGCCGGCCTGCGTGCTTTGCTGGCGCGGCAGCCGGACCGCAATCGTGTGCGGGCCCATGCGGAAGCGCACAGTTGGGATGAAACCGTTACCCGGCAGGCCGCCCTCTATCGCGACGTGGCCGAAGCTTGGAAGAAGAAGAGATGAGCGCGAAATTGACGTCGGAACGGATCGGCATTATCGGCCTTGGCTATGTCGGACTGCCGGTGGCTTTGGCATTCGGCCGAAACTTTGAGTCGGTGGTCGGCTTCGATGTAAGCCGCCGGCGGATCGATACGCTGACCCAAGGCCGGGACGAGACCGGCGAATGCTCGCCGGAGGAATTGCGCGAGGCCGGCCTGCACTTCACCATGGACGAAGCGGCGCTCAACGACGCCACCTTCTATGTCGTGGCGGTGCCAACGCCCATCGACGCCAACAATCATCCCGACCTGGGTGCGGTCAGCGCTGCCAGCCGCACCGTTGGCCGCTCTCTGAAGGCGGGCGATGTGGTGGTGTTCGAATCCACTGTCTATCCGGGCGTGACCGAAGACGTCTGCGCGCCGATTCTGGAGGAGGTGTCGGGCCTGCGCTGGGGCGTTGATTTCCACCTCGGCTACTCCCCCGAGCGTATCAACCCCGGCGACCGCGAGCACACCATCGAACGGGTGATGAAAGTCGTCTCCGGCGACGATGGCCCGACATTGGAGCGGGTCGCCCGCACCTATGGCGCGATCATTCCGGCCGGCGTGCACAAGGCCTCGTCGATCAAGGTGGCCGAGGCCGCCAAGGTGATCGAGAACACCCAGCGCGACCTGAACATTGCGCTGATGAACGAGTTGTCCCTGATCTTTGACCGGCTTGATATCCGCACACAGGACGTGCTGAAGGCTGCGGGAACCAAGTGGAACTTCCTGCCGTTCACCCCCGGTCTGGTCGGCGGCCACTGTGTCGGCGTCGATCCCTACTACCTGACCGCCAAGGCCGAAACGCTCGGTTATCATCCGGAGGTCATTCTGGCTGGCCGGCGCATTAACGACAGTATGGGCGCCTATGTCGCACAAAAGCTGGTCAAGCTGCTGGCCGCCACCGGCCATGACGTAACCCGGGCCCGCGTCGGTGTTTTGGGCCTGACGTTCAAGGAAAACGTGCCGGACTTGCGCAATTCCAAGGTGCCCGATATCGTCAAAGAACTGGCGGAATTCAGCGTTACCGCCCTGGTGCACGACCCGCTGGCTCACCCCGACGACGCGCGGCACGAATGCGGCGTTGATTTGGCCGGCCTTGATGCGTTTCAGAGCCTTGACGGGCTTGTGCTGGCTGTCGCCCACACGGCGTTCAAGGAATGGCCGATGGACCGGCTGGCCCGCATGTTGAAACCGGATGGCGTGCTTGTCGACGTTAAGTCCATGCTCGATCCGGCTGCGGTACCTTCCCGCATTACCTATTGGTCCCTGTGAGCCGGCCCCCTGTAAGCCGGCCCCGTCCCGCAAACCGAGAGTGAATGGCGCAATGCTCGAAGCGACCCCCAGCGACGGCGTGCATTTGGTCACCGGCACCGCCGGCTTCATCGGCTTCCATCTGGCAGAGCGGCTGTTGCAGGAAGGCCGGCAGGTGGTCGGCGTCGATTGCGTCAACGACTATTACGACCCGCAGTTGAAAGAGGCGCGGCTGAACCGTCTCGGCAATCATCGCGGCTTTGTCAACCACCGCGTCAAGCTGGAGGACCGGGAGGCACTGGCCGCGGTATTTGCCAAGCACAAGCCGCGGGTGGTGGTAAACCTCGCAGCCCAGGCCGGGGTGCGCTACAGCCTTGAAAATCCGCGCGCCTATATCGACAGCAACATTGTCGGCTTCACCAATATTCTGGAGGAATCGCGGTATGCGAAGGTGGACCATCTGGTTTATGCCTCGTCCTCCAGCGTCTATGGCCTGAACTCGAAGCTGCCCTTCTCGGTGGGCGACACGGTTGACCATCCGATCAGCCTGTATGCGGCCAGCAAAAAATCGAACGAACTGATGGCCCATACCTACAGCCATCTGTTCGACATCCCGACCACGGGCCTGCGCTTTTTTACGGTCTACGGCCCCTGGGGCCGGCCGGATATGGCGCTGTTCCTGTTTACCCGCGCCATCCTGGCGGGCGAGCCGATCAAGGTGTTCAACAACGGCCAGATGCAGCGGGACTTCACCTATGTCGATGACATCGTCGAAGGCGTCACGCGCATCGCGGACCGTCCGGCCCGGCCGGACCCGAACTGGAGCAGCTATTCGCCGGACCCGGCCACCTCCTCCGCCCCCTACCGGGTGCAGAACATCGGCAACAACAGCCCGGTCGAGCTGATGTACCTGATCCAGGTGATCGAGGAGAAAGTGGGCAAGAAAGCCGAAAAGATCATGATGCCGATGCAGCCTGGCGACGTACAGGCCACCTATGCCAATGTCGACCCGCTGATTGCCGACGCCGGCTTCAAGCCCTCCACCAGCATCGAAGAGGGTGTGAGCAAGTTCGTCGACTGGTTCCGCTGGTATTACGACGTCTGAGGCCAACGCGCCATGGCCGGCCTGCCGCTCAGCCCGCGCGAACTTGCCAAGCGCGCCGCCTACACCGCGTATCTGAAGCTGAAAGCGCCGGGCGAGACCCGGCGTCTGGGTGCGGAAAACCGGCAGCGGGTAACGGTGCTCTGCTATCACCGCGTCGACGACCGGCTGAAGGACAATGTCAGCCTGGGCGTGGAGCAGTTCGAGCGGCAGATGGCGCTGCTCCGGCGGCGCTATCGGGTGGTGCGGGCCGATGCCATCGCGCGGGGAGAGGTGGACCGCAGCAGCGACCGCCCCATCGTCGCCGTGACCTTCGATGACGGCTATCGCGACAATTTCACCAACGCCCGGCCGATCCTGAACCGGCATGGCGTGCCCGCGACTTTTTTCGTCGCCACCGGCTTTATCGGCACGGAGCGTGCGTTTCCGCACGATCTCGAAAAAGGGCTGAACGACCTGCCCACCATGACCTGGGACCAACTCCGGGAACTGGCCGCAGAAGGGCACGCCATCGGCGCCCACACGGTCAACCACCTGAATATCGCCGAAATGGGCGAGGCTGCCGCCGAGCGTGAGTTGGCAGAGCCGCTGGCCCGGATCCGCAGCGAAATCGGTGTTCGGGACATCGCCTACGCCTATTGCTTTGGCCGGAAATCCGACATCACGCCCGAAAGGCGGGAGCTGGCGCGGCGGATCGGCTATAGCGCCTGCTTTTCCGCCTATGGCGGCACGAACACCGGCGCAATCGATCTGTTCGATATCAAGCGCTTCGGGGTGAACTACGGCTTCAGCGAGACGGCCCTGCGCGCCAAGATCGAAGGCTGCCCGTTCGGCGGCGGCGCCGAAGCGTCCGCTTGATCCTGGCCTGGCGAAGGCTCAGGTTAAGGGCATGAGCGAAGACTTCATCGTCGAGAACCAATCCGCCGTCGCCGCCTTGCTGGGCGACCCCGCCGTCCATGGCGGCGCCCGCCCGAAACGCATCGACACCCATGGCGCCATGGTCTTCATCGCCGGCGACCGGGTCTACAAGGTCAAGCGAGCGGTTCGCTTCCCGTTCATGGACTTTTCCACCCTGGAAAAGCGGCACGCGGCCCTGACCGAGGAACTCCGGGTCAACCGCCGCACCGCGCCATCGCTTTACCTGGGGCTTGCGCCGATCCTGGAAGCGCCCGATGGCCTCCGCCTCGGCGCCATCGGGGAGGACTCGACAGGCGCGATCGAGTACGCCCTGGTCATGCGCCGGTTCGAAGCGACGCTGGATGAGGAGGCCGATGCGGGCCGGCTCCAACGCAGCCAGATCGTGACGATTGCGGAGAAAGTGGAGGCGTTCCATCGCAGCGCCGAACCATTCTTCCGCACCGACCCCGCCGGCCGTGTCGGCGACGCCATCGCCGGCGTGGTGCGTGAAATGCGCCAGAACGCCGAGGTGCTGCCCCCCGCCAAGGCCGCCGCGTTCGAAGCCCTGATGCAGGCCCGCCACGCTGCCGCCGGCGCCACCATCCGCGCCCGCGCGAAGGCGGGGCTGGAACGGCACTGTCATGGCGACCTGCACCTGCGCAACATCTGCCTGCTGGACGGCGAGCCCACCCTGTTCGACGCCATCGAATTCAACCCGAACTTCGCCCGCATCGATGTGCTCTACGACCTGGCCTTTCTGCTGATGGACCTGGAAGCACGCGGCGAGCGGCAGCTCGCCAACCTGGCGCTCAACATCTATATGGACCGCCGCACCGCCCATGACTGGCCGGACGAGGCCGGGTTGGTGCAACTGCCGCTGTTCCTGGCTCTGCGCGCCGGCATCAAGGCGGAGATCGGCGCCCACATGGCCGGCCTGCAATCGGCCGATGACGAAGCCGATGGCCTGCGCACAGGCGCCAAGGCCTATCTGGACCAGGCCCTGGGATACCTGAAGCCCGCCCGGTCGCGGCTGGTGGCGGTGGGCGGCCTTTCCGGCTCCGGCAAGTCGACACTGGCGGGTGCGCTCGCCCCGGATTTCGACCCCGCACCGGGCGCCCGCTGGCTGCGTTCCGACGTGCTGCGCAAGGCCTGGGCCGGGCTGGAGCCGCTGGAGCGTCTGCCGAGCGAGGCCTATACGCCGGAAGCCTCCGCCGAAACCTACCGCCGACTGATCGCTGCCGCCAGCGAGGCACTGGCCGCCGGCCAGTCGGTCGTATTGGACGCTGTCTTCGCCCGCCCAGGCGAGCGGTTTGCCGCCCAGGCCCTGGCTGCCCGCCACGGCGTGCCCTTCACCGGCTTCTGGCTGGACGCGCCCGAAAGCACGCGGGTGGAACGGGTCGAAACCCGCCAGGGCGACGCCTCCGATGCCGGCGAGCCCGTGGCCAAGGCGCAATCCGCCTATGACCCAGGCCCCATCGCCTGGCACCGCATCGACGCTGCCGCGGGCCCGGCGGCGGTACTGGAGCGGGCCCGGCGGCTCTGCTAGGCTTGCCGCCATGATGGACGACGCCTTCTTCGAAGACATGCGCGCAACGCTGCTGGCACGGCAGGCCGAACTCAGCGACCTCAGCCACTCGACGGAGGGCGAGCGCGCACCGGTCGAGTTGGACCAAACGCGCGTCGGCCGGCTCAGCCGCATGGATGCCCTGCAGGGTCAGGAAATGGCCAAGGCCAAGGAGGCGCGGCGAGCCCGGGAATTGCAGCGCATCGCCGCCGCCCTGAAGCGCTTCGAGGATGACAGCTACGGCTTCTGCCTGCGCTGCGGCGACGAGATCGCCGAGGGCCGGCTGCGCGCGGACCCCGCCATCGCGCTTTGCATCGATTGCGCCGGAAGCTGAACGGACGGCGCCCGCCCCCCAATCTCCATGACAGCGCTGCTCTCCCTCCTGCCTTGCGCCGTAGTGATCGTCGCGGTTCTGGCCTTCCGCCGCAGCGGTCTGGTGGCGGCGGGCCTTGCGCTGGCCGTGGCAATGGTGCTGTGGGCCGCCGGCGTGTTCGCGCCGGCCCGGTGGCTGGCCCTGCCCCATGCGGTCGCCGACGGTTTGCTGCTGACCTCTCTGGTCGGTTCGGTCATCGCCGCCGGCCTGTTTTATGTGGAAATCTGCCGGCGCATCGGCTCGCTGGCGGCGATCGGCCGGGTGATCGAGGCAATGCGGCTGGACCCGCCGCGGGCCGCGGTGGTGCTGGTGGCGGGCGTTGGCGTCATGCTGGAGTCGCTCACCGGCTTCGGTGTCTCGCTGCTGGTGACGGTGCCGCTGTTGCTGGCGCTGTTCGACCGCAGCCGCACCATCGCCCTCGGCCTGATCGGCATGAGCCTGATGCCCTGGGGTGCGCTTTCCGTCTCGGCCCTGCTGGGTGCCGAACTGGCCGAGCTGCCGGTACCGGTGCTGGCGGCTGAATATCTGACCACCAGCGGCCCGGTCGCGGCCATCCTGCCACTCGCCTGCCTTGTGTTCGTACCGGGGGTAACGGCCGCTTCCGTTGGCTTTGCGGTGGCGGCAGGCGGTGTGCTGGTGGCCGGTATCTGGCTAACCAACGCCGCCATCGGCGTAGAGGTCGCCGGCGTCGGCGGCGGGCTTGCGGTGCTGCTGCTCGCCGCCCTGGCCGCGCCGGACCGCCGGCGCGTCTGGCGCGCAGTTGCCTCTCCGCCGCTCGCGCTTCTTGGCCTGCTGATCGCCGGCGTCGTCGCGCAAAAATTGCTGGTCCCCGTACTGGCAGACCTGGGGCTTGCGCCCGTGCTCACCACCGGCCGGGTGTCCTATGCGTTGCTGACGTCCCCCGGTATCGCGTTGTTGCTGACGGCGCTAGCCGGCATGGCCCTGTGGCCGCGAACGGTTCGCCGCGGCGGCAGCGAGCCGCTCGGCCGGCATGTGGCAAGCCGCGCCTGGCGGGCCTTGCTGACCATCGCCGTCTTCCTCTCCATGGCGCGCCTGTTGGTGGAGACCGGCGGCATCGGCGCCCTGGCCGGATTGTTGGCAGAGGCCGGCGCGCCTGCCGCGGTTGTGATCGTCAGCGCGCTGGCGGGGGTCGGTGCCTATGTCACCGGCAGCGCCGTTCCCGCCGCTGCCCTGTTCATGCCGAGCGCCGCCGCCACCGGCGAGAATTTCGGCCTGCTGCCGCTGTTTGCGGCCCTTCAGCACAGCGCCGCCGGCCACATGGCCATGGCCTCGCTGCCGATCATCTCCATCCTGCTGGCCAGCCTGCCGAACCGCTCCCCGTCCGACGAGCGCGAGGCGCTCCGGCGTGGCCTGCAACTGGCGGCGGTGTGGATGGCGATGGTGATCGCCAGCGGCTGGGTGCAACTGGCGTTGCCGGCCTAAACGTGCTGGCCGCCGTTGATGTGCACCTCTGCCCCGTTCACATAGGAGGCCGGCGCGGTGCAGAGGAAATAGATCGTCGCCGCCACTTCCTCCGCCTTGCCGAGGCGTTTCAGCGGGATTTCCTCCTGCACGATCTTTTCGGTACCGGGCGACAGGATGGAGGTATCGATTTCCCCCGGCGCGATGGCGTTGACCCGCACGCCGAGCGGCCCGAACTCCCACGCCATCTCCCGCGTCAGCCCGGCCAGGGCGGCCTTGGAGGTGGCATAGGCCGTACCGGCGAACGGGTGCACCCGCATGCCGGCAATCGAAGTGACGTTGATCACCGCGCCCTTGGCCTTTGCCAGTTCTTCGATAAGACCGCGCACCATCAGGGCGGTTGAGAAGAAATTCACGTTGAAGACCTGTTCCCACACGGCACGGTCGGTCGCCATGATGCCCATGCGGGCGCCGCCGTCGGCTTTGGGAGAGATGGCGGCGTTGTTCACCATGGCATCCAGCATGCCGTCGCCCAGGCGCAAGCGAATGTCGGCGATGGCGTTCGGCAGATTGTCGAGGTCGGAGAGGTCGAGCTGGATGTGGTTTTCCTCGCCGGCATCCCACGGGCAATCCTCGCTAAAGCCCATGCGCGAGACGGTGAGCACGCGCCAGCCGGCGGCGCTGAAGCGCTTCACCGTGGCATGGCCGATGCCGCGGCTGGCACCGGTCAGAAGCAGGGTTCGTTGGCGGTTGTCGGGCATTGCGGGTGAGCCTCATCCGAAGAAGATGCCCGGGACTATAACAGCAATCGCGCCGAACAGCGTCAGGGAAAAGCGCCGGGTTGCGGCAACGGCACCGGGGTGCCTGACGATTGGTTTGCCACGCCCTCGCCAGGATCGGTGATACAGTGCGGGTTGCGGATGGCGGCGCAGTGCCATCCGGCGCCACGACACAGGAGAGGCGGCGAAAAAGACCTCCGGGTGCGGCACCATCCGGGGTTTTGGCAAGCAAGGATGGGTCGCCCTGGGGCCTTCGGTCAGGCCGCAACACGCAATACAGAGCAAACACACCCGTCGTTTTCAAGCTGTGGCCAGGGCCAGCGGTCCGATCGAAACGGTTGCTATGGCAAGTGTTTCGTGAATCGGCCCGCTCTTTCGATAATCCGGTGGTTCGATTCACCCAACCGACGGGTGCCATCTATCGGCATCGAACCGCCAGGCACGGGCTCACGCAAACGTCGCCGTCACCTTGCCGAGCGGTCCGAAATCGGCCTCGGCCACGCAGGCGGCCGGGCATGGGATCACGCCGGTCGCCGAGCCCGTGGTGACGAACTGGCCTTTTTCCAGCGTCAGCCCGCGGGCGGACAGATGGTTGGCAAACCAGGTCAGCGCCTCCAGCGGATGACCCATCATCGCCGCGCCCCTGCCGCGGCCTTTCTCCTCGCCGGAGAAGGTGAGGACGACTTCGGTGTCGGCGCAGTTCTTATCCTTCCAATCCGGAAATTCGTGGCCGATGACGAAGCGGCCGGTGCCGCCATGGTCGGAGACCGAGCCCAGTGCACCCAGCGAGTGGCTGTCGCCCAGCCGGCGCTCCGGAATCTCGAACCCGACGATCAGCGACCCAACCGCGGCCTCCACCTCCGCCCGCGTATAGGGCTCCTTGCGGGGCGGCAGGCCGGCGGCCATGCGGAAGGCGTATTCGCTTTCGACAATCGGCCCCAGCATATCGGCGTGCTTGTAGGTAACACCGTTCCGGTCGATCATGTCGGCGGTGATAAAGCCGACAAACGGGCCACCCAAGCCCATCGCCTGCTGCGCGGCCGCCGCGGTGGCGCCGATCTTCCAGCCGACGATGGGCTTGTCGTTGGCAGAGAGGATGTAGGACCAGATCGCGGCCGCCTCTGCCTCGGTCTTTGGCTTGAGGGCGTCCGGCAGGTCCGCCTCGCGCCGGCGAGCGACGTTGGCGGCCATCAGGAACTCAGCGGCGTCGCGGATCTGGTTCGGGGTCAACGGGCGGTCTCCTCTCAAGTGCTGGCAGCGCGGGTCAGGTGTTGGCAGCGCGGGCTTTGACAATGTCGTCGGCAATCCGCCCGGAGATCTCCTGGAGATGGTCGAAGCGCCATTCGAAGCTGCCGACCCCCATGGTAAGCGAACGCAGTTCGACGATCATGTCGCGGATTTCCGCTTGTGGCATGTGCGCTTCGACCCGATCCCAGCCGGACCAGCCGTCGCGGGCATCATAGCCAAGAATTTGCCCGCGTCTGCCCGAAAGCAGGCGTTGAACCGCCGCAGTCGCGCTATCCGGGGTGTAGACCGTGACATGGCAGATGGGCTCCAGCAGCACCGGCTTGCACTCCGGCAGGGCCTCCTGCACCGCAATGCGGCCCGCGGTCTTGAAGGCCTGTTCGGAACTGTCGACCGCGTGGTGCTTGCCATCGGTCAGCGTCACCTTGATATCCACCACCGGGAAGCCCAACGGCCCGCGCTGGATCGCCTCGCGCATACCGGCCTCGACCGCCGGGATGTATTGGCGCGGCACGGCACCGCCGACCACCGTCTCGGCGAACTGCTCGCCCTCGCCGCGGCCAAGCGGCTCCACGGTGATACTGACGTCGCCAAACTGGCCATGCCCGCCGGACTGGCGCTTGAAGCGGGCGTGATGGTTGGTGTCCGCCTGAATGGTCTCGCGGTAGGGTGTGGCCACCGGGTCGGTTTTCACTGCGACACCGAACCGGTTTTTCAGCCGGTCGAGCGCGATGGCCACATGCTGTTCCCCCTGGCCGCGCAGCACCAGTTGTTGCAATTCCGGGTCCTGCTCCACCTGAAGCGACGGGTCGTCGCCGCGCAGCTTTTGCAGGGCACCGGAGAGCTTGACCTCGTCCTGGCGGTTTTCGGCGTGCAGCGAGACCGCAAAGGTGGAGGGCGGCGGCACCGGCCAGTTCTGCAACGGAGCCCGGCTGCCATCGGCCTTCAGGGTCTCGCCGGCCACCAGGCTTTCGACGCGGCCGATGGCGACGATATCGCCGGCTTCCGCCGTGCCCCGCTTGGCGGTTTTCTCGCCCTGCATCGAGAGCAGCGTGCCCAGCTTCTCGCCGCCAAGCGTATCCCCCTCCTGCACGTTGCCGGCCAGCACGCGGCCCACCGAGAGCTTGCCGGCATGACCGGCGTGGAAGGTCTTGAACACCTGCACCGCCGCCGGGCCGGAGGGATCGCAGCCCAGCCGCTCCGCAGTCAATGCCGGGTCGGGGGTGTCGTGCCGCAGCGCCTTCAGCAGGCGGCGGACGCCATGGTCTTTCTCCCCTGCACCGATCAGCACCGGCACCACCAGATCCTGGCCGACATCGCTTTGCAAATGGCCGTAAATTTCTTCCTTTGCCGGGACGCGGTCTTCCAGCAACTGTTCCAGCAGCGCGTCGTCATAGTCGGCCAGGGCTTCCAGCATCTCCTGGCGCGATTCCTCCTTGCGGTCGAGGAATTCGTCCGGAATGGTAATCAGTTCCGACGCCTCGCCGGCCTGGTAACGGTAGGCGCGCTCGCTGATCAGGTCGACATAGCCGGTCACGTGCTCGCCCTCGCGGATCGGCACCTGCCGCAGCACCAGCGGGCGCGAGGAGACGGCCTGATAGGCCTGCATCACGTCGCGCACGCGCATCTGGGTCGTGTCCATCTTGTTGATGAACAACAGGTGCGGGATGGCGTGTTCGTCGAGGAAATGCAACAGCGGCGCGATGGTCAGCGCCCGCTCCGGCTGCGGCTCGCAAACGACCACGGCGATGTCGGCCACCATGCAGGCGGCCTTGGCTTCCTGCGCCAGTTCGATGGAGCCAGGGGCGTCGAGCACGGCCCAGCGGTCATCCAGATAGTTGAACTCCGCGATATTCACCTCGGTGCTCATGGACCGGGCCCGCGCCTCGGCGCTGGCGTCGCCGACCGTGTTGCCCTCCTTGATGGAGCCCTTGCGCCCAACCGCACCCGTGATGTGCAGCATGCTTTCCAGCAAAGAGGTCTTGCCGGAGAGATAGGGGCCGACGAGGACGGCGGTGCGTGGCGGTCTGATGCCGCCGGCGGTTCCCGTTGCAATCGTGTCAGGCATAAGCGCGCTCCCGGTTCCGGTATCGCCGGCGCGTTTCCAAGCCTGACCATCGAGGCGCTGGATTGCGCCGGTCACGCCATGGTGCGACAGCCCGGTGCGGGTGTGCAATGAAAAAGTCACCGCCCTCCCCCACCCGTCCGGCGTCGCCAGTGATTCGATTCAGCCAACGGATTATTGAAATAGTGGGCCGATCGAAACACTTGCCGTAGCAAGCGTTTCGATCGGCCCACTAGGCGATTGCCAGCCCAGGGCCGGGGCAATACGCTCGGGGTATCGTTTCGAATACTCGCCAAGCCACTCGCCCAACCAGAGGAACGCCCACCCGTGACCGACGCCCAGCCCCGCCTGCCGCTTTCCCGCTTTAAGGTTCTGGACATCACCCGCGCCCGCGCCGGGCCAACCGCCGTGCGCCATCTGGCCGACTGGGGCGCCCAGGTCATCCGGATCGAACAGCCGATCGGCACCGGCAATGACGATGCCGCCGCCGGCGCCCGCCACGGTTTCGACTTTCAGAACCTGCACCGCAACAAGCGCGCCATGACGCTCGACCTGAAAAGCGAGGCCGGCATGGCAATCTTCATGGAGTTGGTGAAGGACGCCGACGTTATTTTGGAGAACATGCGCGCCCAGGTGAAATTCCGCCTCGGCATCGACTATGAGTCCGTGCGCAAGGTGAACCCGCGCATCGTCTATGGCTCGATCTCGGGCTTCGGCCAGGATGGCCCCTACGGCCCCCGCCCCGGCGTCGACCAGATCGCGCAGGGCATGGGCGGCCTGATGTCGATCACCGGCCTGCCGGGCCAGGGGCCGGTGCGGGTCGGCATTCCGATTGCCGACCTGACGGCGGGGGGCTTCCTGGCCCAGGGCGTGCTGATTGCCTTGCTCGATCGCGAGGTAACCGGCGTCGGCCGCTGGGTCACCACTTCCTTGCTGGAAGCGCAGATCGCCATGCTGGACTTCCAGGCCGCGCGTTGGCTGATGAAGGGCGAGGTGGCGCAGCAGGCCGGCAACGACCACCCGACCGGCATTCCCACCGGCCTGTTTCCGAGCAAGGACGGCCAGGTCAATATCGCTGCCTCGGGTCAAAGCCTGTGGGAACGGTTCTGCAAGGCGTCCGGCATGGAATGGCTGATGACGGACGAACGCTTTCGCGGCCGCGACGACCGCTCGCGTAACCGGCACGAGTTGAACGCCCTGATCGCCGAGACCACCAAGACCCAGACCACGGCCTATTGGGTGGAAACCCTGAACGAGGCGGGCGTGCCCTGCGGCCCGGTCAACACCATCGACCAGACCTTTGCCGACCCGCAGGTCCAGCACCTGCGCATGGAGCGGCCGATGCAGCACCCGGAACTGGGCGAGGTGCGGGTCGTGGCCCAGGCCAACAACATCTCTGGCTACGAAAAGGACATCCGCATCCCCACCCCTGACCTTGGCCAGCAGACCGAAGCCATCCTGCGCGACCTGGGCAAGAGCGACACGGAGATCGCCGCCTTGCGCGAGGCTGGCGTGGTTTGAGCGGGCTGCCGGCCGTGGAACCGCCTAACCCGGCCGTGGGACCGCCTGACAGCGTGGCCAATGAAAAACCCCGGACCGCCAGGCCCGGGGTTGTTTCGCAGTGGCGCCGGCTTAGCGGCCGCGCGGCGGGCCCGGGCGGCTGCGTTCGTCGTCGAACAGGTCGGTCAACTGCGCCATCATCGCGCCACCCAACTGGTCGGCATCGAAAATGGTCACCGCACGGCGGTAGTAACGGGTCACGTCGTGGCCGATGCCGATGGCGATCAGCTCCACCGGCGAGCGGCGCTCGATATACTCGATCACATCGCGCAGGTGCTTTTCCAGATAATTACCCGGGTTGACCGACAGGGTGGAGTCATCAACCGGCGCGCCGTCGGAGATGACCATCAGGATCCGACGATCCTCCGGCCGGTTGACGATGCGATTGTGCGCCCAAAGCAGCGCTTCACCGTCGATATTCTCCTTCAGAATGCCTTCGCGCAGCATAAGGCCCAGGTTCTTGCGCGACCGCCGCCAGGGTGCATCGGCTTCCTTATAGACGATGTGGCGCAGGTCGTTGAGACGGCCGGGGTTCGAGGGCTTGCCCTCCGCCAGCCATTTCTCGCGGCTCTGCCCGCCCTTCCAGGCGCGGGTGGTGAAGCCCAGAATTTCGACCCGGACGCTGCACCGTTCCAGCGTGCGCGCCATGATATCGGCGCACATGGCCGCGACCGTGATCGGGCGGCCACGCATGGAGCCGGAATTGTCGATCAGCAGGCTGACGACCGTATCCCGGAACTCGGTCTCGCGCTCCATCTTGTAGCTGAGTGCGTGCGTCGGCTGCGCCACCACGCGGGCCAGCCGCGCCGTGTCCAGAATGCCCTCTTCCAGGTCGAAATCCCAGGAGCGGGTCTGCTGCGCCATCAGCTTGCGCTGCAAGCGGTTGGCAAGCCGCGTCACCACGCCCTGCATGGCGGCCAACTGCTGGTCCAGATGGTGGCGCAGGCGGCCGAGTTCATCCTCGTCGCAGAGCGCTTCCGCCGTCACGATTTCGTCGAATTGGACGGTGTAGGGGCGGTAGATGGCGGCGCCGCTGTTGGACCGGTCCATGGGCCGCTGCTGCGGCGTGGTGGAGCCATCCATCTCGTCTTCGCCGAGGGCTGCGTCCTCGTCGAAGTCCATTTCGCCCTCTTCCATCGAGGCATCGTCGCTGTCGGAGGAATCCATCTCCCCCTCAGCCGACATGGAGGAGGTGTCGTCGCTTTCGCCCGACTCGTCGGACTGCGACTCCTGCTGGTCCTCGGACTGCTCGCCCTCCTCCTGGTCGTCCGAATCGTCGGAGAACTCGGCCTCAAGGTCCAGTTCTTCCAGCAGTTCGTGCACCATGTTGGCGAAGGCGGTCTGGTCATGCGCCGAGTCGTTCAGGTGGCGCATGGAATCCATGGCCGCATCCGACACCTTATCGCGCAACTGATCGACCAGGGCCGCGGCATCGGTCGGCACATCCTTGCCGGTCATCGCCTCGCGCGCCAGCATGGCCAGCAGGTCGGGCAGTTGCCCGGCCTCGACCTCGGTCATGCGGGCATAGCCCTTGCGGCGGCACTGCTCCTCCAGGGCGGCTTGCAGGTTGTCGGCGACGCCGGCGCGGTGGCGCGAGCCCAGCGCCTCGCACCGCACCTGTTCGACCGCATCGAACACGGCGCGCGCCGTCTTGGACTTCGGACTGAGCCGGCGGTGCATTTTCGGATCGTGGTGACGCTTTTTCAGCGCCATTGCATCCGATTCGCCACGCACCTGCGCCACCTCGCCGGCGGGCAGGTTGCGCGCCGGCATTTGCAGGCGCGCGGTGTTGCCATCCATGCGGGCGGCATCGGGGCCGAAGACGACCTCGATATCCTCCTCCACCTTCGACAGCGCTTTCATCGTCGAGGCGGTGGCGCGTTTGAAGTCCTCGATCGCCGAGCGCTTTTCGGGCGTTGCCATCGGCGCTACTCCTTATCGCCGGCCTATTCCGCCGCGCGCGCGACCACGGATTCCGGCAGTTCCTCGTTGAAGCACCGCTGATAGTACTCGGCCACGAGAGAGCGTTCGGACTCGTCGCACTTGTTCAGGAAGGTGAAGCGGAACGCCATACCCAGGCTGCCGAAAATTTCGGCGTTTTCGGCCCAGGTGATAACGGTACGCGGCGACATGACGGTAGAGATATCGCCTTTGACAAAGGCGTGCCGGGTCATTTCCGCCAGGGCAACCATCTGCCCCACACGCTTCTGGCCTTCTTCGGTCTGCAGCGCCTTGACCTTGGAGGTGATGATCTTGGTCTCTTCCTCGGGTTCGAGATAGTTCAGGGTCACGACGATGTTCCAGCGGTCCATCTGGCCCTGGTTGATCTGCTGCGTGCCATGATAGAGGCCGGTGGTATCCCCCAGGCCGACGGTATTGGCGGTCGAGAACAGGCGGAAGCCCTTGTGCGGGCGGATGACGCGCGACTGGTCCAGCAGGGTCAGCTTGCCCTCGACCTCCAGCACGCGCTGGATGACGAACATCACGTCCGGGCGGCCGGCGTCGTATTCGTCGAACACCAGCGCGGTCGGGTGCTGCAGCGCCCAGGGCAGCAGGCCCTCGCGGAATTCCGTCACCTGCTGGCCGTCTTTCAGGACGATGGCATCCTTGCCGACCAGGTCGATACGGCTGACATGGCTATCCAGGTTGACGCGGATACAGGGCCAGTTCAGGCGGGCGGCCACCTGCTCGATATGGGTGGATTTGCCGGTGCCGTGATAGCCCTGGATCATGACGCGGCGGTTATGGGCGAACCCGGCCAGGATCGCCAGCGTCGTCTGCGGGTCGAAATGATAGGTCTCGTCCAGGTCCGGCACATGTTCGCTGCCTTCGGAGAAGGCCGGGCAGATCATGTCGGAGTCGATGCCAAAGGTCTCGCGAACCGAAACCTGGATATCCGGCATCCCGGTCGGCATGCCGGTCGAATCTCTTTCAACAGTCATAAGAGGGTTTCCAACGCACTTCAGGCTAGGTCGATATGGGTCGTAGCAGTGTCATATACGCTTCGCGCAATTGTTTGAAGCGCTCTTCTGCATGGGCGTCGTCAGGGTTCAGGTCCGGGTGGGCCGCCTTGGCCCGCTCGCGATAGCAGGCCTTGAGCGATGTTTCGGTATACGGCGTCGCAAGGCGCAGTGTCGAGGCCGCATGGCATTCTGCCGCAGTAACCGGCCAGCGGCCGCGGCGTGGCCTGGCCTCCGGGTCGGTCCCGGTTGCCGCCGGCCCTCTGCCATGGCCGCCCTGGCCCTGGCTGAACGGCCAGGTCGGGCGCTGCCAGATGGTATCCTTGCGCCGCTCCCGCTCGATCTCGTCGGCGGACATGCCGGCGAAATAGTTCCAGGCGCGGTTGTATTCGCGGGCATGCTCCTTGCAAAACCAATAGCGGTCCTGCAGGCGCGAGCGGCTTTTCGGCGCCGGGTGCTGGCCGTCCGCCTCGCAACCGTCCCAGTCGCAGACCCGCTCGTCCTCCAGCATTCCGGCGCCGCGGTCGTCGGCATCCAGACTGGCAAAGGCGGTTCGTTTCAGCGGATCGTGCACGCGGGCATCGGCCTTGTTGCGGTGGGGAGGGAGACTGGCGTTCAAGGGACGGTCAGCCCGCCTGTTCACGGACAAGCTGATCGATGGAGTCGGCAAACGCCGCCAGGGTCCGCTCGACGTCCGCCTCGGTGTGGCACCAGCCGATATAGTGCTTGCCCTCGCTTTTGAGAATGCCGCGCTCGCGCATCAACCGGTTCCAGCGCGGCGTCAGCACCGGGTCGCTCTTGGCGGAGCGGTAATCGACCACATCCTTGTCCGTGAACAGCACGTCGAACATGGGGGCGTCTCCGACGACTTTGGCCTGCACACCCGCCCGGCCGAGGATTTCCGTATACCCGTCCATCAGCGCCCGGCCGATGGCGAAGATACGGTCGAAGGCGCCGGGGCGCTTCAGGATCTCCAAGGTCTTGAGCCCTGCCGCCGCCGCGACCGGGTTACCGGAGAGCGTGCCGACCTGGGTCATGAATTTGTCATCCGGCACCGCCTTTTTGTCGAACAGGGCCATGATGTCGGCCCGCCCGGCGATCGCCGCCAGTGGGAAGCCGCCGCCGATGGCCTTGCCCAGCGTGCAGATGTCCGGCACGACGCCATAATATTCCTGCGCACCGCCATAGGCGAAGCGGAAGCCGGTCACCACCTCGTCGAAGATCAGCAACAGGTCGTTTTCCTTCGTGATCCGCCGCAGGCCTTCCAGAAAACCCGGCTTCGGCGGAATCAGGCGCTGGAACGGCTCGGCCATGATCGCCGCGATCTCGCCCTTGTGCGCCTTCACCAGTGCCTCGACCGTTTCCAGGTCGTTGTAGGGAGCCACCAGCATCTCCGCCTGCACGCTTTTCGGAATGCCGGCGCTGTCCGGCACGCCTTCGGGGAAGTTGCTGAAACGGTTCGGTGCCAGGCTGATGAGCCCGTAGTCGCTCATGCCGTGATAGCCGCCCTCGAACTTCAGGATTTTGTCCCGCCCCGTGAAGGCGCGGGCGAGACGCATGGCGTAGGCGTCCGCCTCCGACCCCGACGAGACGTAGCGCACCCGATCGGCGCAGGCGACCGCATCGCAGATTTCGGCTGCCAGCAGAATGCCGTCGGCATTGTTGGCGAAGAAGGTGGACCCTTTGGCCACCTTTTCCTGCACCACCGCGGTCACTTCCGGGTGACAGTGGCCAACGATCATCGGGCCGGAGCCCAGCAGATAGTCGATATACTCGTCGCCCTTCACATCCCAAATGTGCCCGGCAAGGCCGCGGTCGATGATGAGGTCGTGCCCGACATTGCCGAAACCGGCCGCCGGCAGCGCTTTTTCTGCGACGGCAACGAGCTCCGCATGGGTGCGCTGCATGGCGGGGGTGCGGGTATCGGGCATGGGCGGCTCCTATGGAATGGCTCAGGCGGCCGAAACTTTCTCGGCCCCATGCTGACGGCGCGCACCGGCTCGGCGCCCGGCTTTTTCGACTGGAGCGAGCGAGGAGCCGTTCAGGCGGAACGACTCCAGATCCTCCGCCTCTTTCTCAATCACCGGCGCGAACGCACGATCGGTATCATTCTTCACCGACGGGTCTTTCTGCAAGCCTTTCCGCAAGCGGTGGATGCGCCAGGCGCAGAGGCCGAGCCGGCCATGGGTGGATATCGTCTCGGCGATGCCGCGCGGGTAGAAGGTCAGCGCCGACAGTTTCGGCAGGTCGCTGCGGCGCCGGGCGCGCACCTTGCGGCGCCGAGAGCCGTGTTGCTGCGGGTGCACGCCCTCGAACGCCATGGCGCAATCGATCTGCACGATGCCATGCCTGACGCGCACCGGCTTGATGCCGTCGCGGTTCGATGCCGACAGATGATACCCTTCCGTTGGCTGAATCGAAGAACCCCGGATTATTGAAATAGGGGGCCGATTCACGAAACGCTAGCGGCCCCGGGCCTTACCAACACCCGTTTCCGACCCGCATCCGACCGCGCGAACTCCCGCGCCAGAGGATTGGCCACGTCCTCCAGCGGTGCGGCCTGTTTCGAGCGCCGCACCTGTGTCTCCGGCGGTGTGCCATAGTCCGTCGTGCGTTGCACCGGCGCCCGGCCCACCCCTCGGATCACGCGTTCCATCTGGCTGGGCGGCCATTCTTCGCCGTGCGTTGCGCCCGCCGCGCGGGTGATGCTTTCGTTCATGAGGGTACCGCCCAGGTCGTTGGCACCGGCGTTGAGCGCTGCGGCGACGCCGCCCTCGCCCATCTTCACCCAGCTTGTCTGGATGCTCTCAAAGGCCGGATAGAGCGCCAGCCGCGCCACGGCGTGCATCAGAACGGCCTCGCGGAAGGTGGGGCCGGGGCGGGCTCTGCCCTTGAGGTACAACGGCGCCTCCTGCGCCACGAACGGCAGCGGCACGAACTCGGTGAAGCCGCCGGTCTCCGTTTGCAGGTCACGCAGGCGCAGGAGGTGGCGCGCCCAATGCTCCGGGCGCTCGACATGGCCGTACATGACGGTCGCCGTGGTCTTGAAGCCGGCCTTGTGCGCGGCGCGCATGCCATCCAGCCAAAGCTGGGTCGTCAGCTTGTCCGGGCAGAGGATCGTGCGCACCTCGTCGTCCAGCAATTCCGCCGCCGTGCCAGGCAGGGTGTCGAGGCCGGCCGCCTTCAGGTCCAGCAGATAGTCTTTCAGGGGCCGGCCCAGCGTCTCCGCCCCCTGGAACACTTCCAGCGGCGAGAAGGCGTGGACGTGCATATGCGGCTGGGCGGCCTTCACGGCGCGGCAGATATCCAGATAGGTCTGGCCGGTGTAGGCCGGGTGGATGCCGCCCTGCATGCAGACCTCGGTCGCGCCGCGCTCCCACGCTTCGACGGTGCGGCGCTGAATCTCGTCGAGCGGCACGACATAAGGGTCGCCGCGCAGGTTTTCCGTCAGCTTGCCCTTGGAAAAGGCGCAGAACTGGCATTTGAAATAACAGACATTGGTGTAGTTGATGTTGCGGTTGACCACATAGGTCACCGCCTCGCCCTTCACCTGACGGCGCAGCCTGTCCGCAGCCTGGGCGACCGCACCGAAATCCGGCCCGCGAGCCTGGAACAGGGTGGTGATTTCGGCCTCGTCCAGAGCCTCGCCGGCGAAGGGTTTGGCCAGAATGCGGCCGATTTCGGGCGAGGCCGGCTGCGGTTCCTCCAGCCAGGCGAGATCGGCGGCGGGCGGCTCGCCGGGTGCGCCGGTGGACCAGGCGTCGGTGCGCGCCAGCCCGTCGGCGTCGGCAGCGTGCAACACGGAGCTCAAGAGCTTGCGGTCGACCCATTCCTCGGCGCGTTGGGCGTAGAAGGGATAGACGGTCAGGCGCTCGACCAAATGCTTGCCGGCGGCGGCGGTGTCGGCGGCGAGCTTGTCCAGATGCGGCCAGGGGGCCTCCGGATTGACGAAATCCGGGGTCAAGGGCGAGACGCCGCCCCAGTCGTTGATGCCGGCGTCGACGATGGGCTGGAGGCCGTCGGGCGAGAGGTTCGGCGGCGCCTGCACGCTCATATGCGGGCCGAAGATCAGGCGCGCTGTGGCGATGGTCCAGAGCAGGTCTTCGAGCGAGGGCTCCGGCGCGCTGTGCATCTTGGTGTCGGGCTTGGCACGGAAATTCTGGACGATGATTTCCTGGATATGGCCGAATTCCTCATGAATGCGTCGGATTTGCAGGAGGGATTCGATGCGCTCTGCCCGCGTCTCGCCGATGCCGATGAGGATGCCGGTGGTGAAGGGGACCTTGGCCTCGCCGGCCGCGCGGAGCGTGGCGATGCGGGCGGCGGGGATTTTGTCGGGAGAGCCGTAGTGCGGCATGCCCTTTTCGGTCAGGCGGTCGGAAAGGCTTTCGACCATGATGCCCATGCTGGCCGCGACGGGGCGGAGGGCGGCGATCTGCTTCGCCGTCATGACGCCGGGGTTGAGGTGGGGAATCAGGCCTGTGCGCTCGAACACCGCCTCCGCACAGGCGCGCAGATAGTCGAGGGTGGAGGCATGGCCCATGCGCTCCAGCTCCTCCCGCGCCACGCGGTAGCGGGCTTCGGGCTGGTCGCCGAGGGTGAAGAGCGCTTCCTTGCAACCCATCTCCGCGCCCTGGCGGGCGACGGCGACCACCTCCTCCACGGTCATGAAGGCTTTCGTCAGGTTGCGCGGCGCCTGGGCGAAGGTGCAGTAGTGGCAGACGTCCCGGCAGAGATGCGTGAGCGGGATGAACACCTTGCGGCTGTAGGTGACGAGCGGGCCGAAGCCCCGGTCGCGCAGGTGAGCCGCCGCCGCCGTCAGCAGGGTGCGGTCGTCGCAATCGGCAAGGGCCAATGCCTGGGCATCGTCAAGACGCGCGCCTTCGCGCGCCTGGGCCACGATTTCGGAAAACATGGGGCGTATCCACCGGCGTTTCATCGACCGAGCGCCTCGCGCTCACGCAGTATGTCTGCGGGCTGTCCGGAGAAAAGCCCGCCCCGGCGCCTTTCCGGGGGCCGCATCGCGGCTCGGCTTGCAATTTGCACCCCATGGTGCGCCGGGTCAATGGCTGCCGCCGGCCTGAGCGCGCCCGCCCTGCCTCAGCCTGTCCGCCGCTGGTCCGGATGCAGTGCCTTGCCGAGGATGTGGGCGTCTTTGTGGATGACGTGGGCGCCGTGGCCGACGATTAGCGGGTCCGGCGCGGTCAGGACATGATGGTCCTTGCCGTCGTAGTCCAGTGCGTTCAGGAAATGCAGCATGCAATTGATGCGCGCCCGCTTTTTGTCATCGGACTTGATAATGGTCCAGGGCGCGTCGGCAGTATCGGTATAGAAGAACATCGCCTCTTTCGCCTCGGTATAGTCGTCCCATTTCTCCAGACTGGCGAGGTCGATGGGGCTGAGTTTCCATTGCTTCAACGGGTCGGTCTTGCGCGCCTCGAAGCGGCGGCGCTGCTCCGCCTGCGTGACCGAGAACCAGTATTTGAACAGCTTGATGCCAGATCGCACAAACATCTGCTCCAGCAGCGGCGTCTGGCGCATGAATTCCAGATATTCCTGCGGCGAGCAAAAGCCCATCACCCGCTCCACGCCGGCGCGGTTGTACCAGGAGCGGTCGAACAGCACGATCTCGCCCGCCGTTGGCAGGTGATTGATATAACGCTGGAAAAACCACTGCCCCTGCTCCACCTCAGATGGCTTTTCCAGGGCGACGACGGTGGCACCGCGGGGGTTCAGATGCTCCATAAAGCGTTTGATAGTGCCGCCCTTGCCGGCAGCATCCCGGCCTTCGAAAAGGATAACGATCTTCTGGTCGGTTTCCTTGACCCAGCGCTGCGCCTTCAACAATTCGGCCTGCAAGGCGGCCTTGCGCTTCTCGTAGGTGGCGCGGCGCATGCGGGTGGCATAGGGGTATTTGCCGGTCTC
>Ga0206129_10002274_pt1 | contig 24137 bp, 21 predicted proteins | sample Helgoland_Spring_8_FD_148616 | JGI IMG/M metagenome (GOLD analysis project Ga0206129, IMG submission 148616) | Pelagic subsurface seawater microbial communities from Kabeltonne, Helgoland, North Sea - Helgoland_Spring_Bloom_20160502_2 | ecosystem: Environmental > Aquatic > Marine > Epipelagic ...
CATATCTCCGGGTGCGGTTGCGGGTCCAGCGCCCGCATCGCCGCCTCCCATGTCGGTCATTCCTATACCCGCCGCCGCCCCTGCTGCGGCGCTAGGCTTCTTGCTCATTTTCATCAGAGACATGAAGCCCGCCAATAGCATAATGAAGCCGATGATGACACTGGCCCAGGTATAATGGCTTGATTTGCAAGTACTGGGGGAGTCTTCGGGAGGACTCTGACTCAGAAATCCACAAACCACCAAAATGATACCAAGGATGCCTGCACCCCATGCCCACATCTTAGGGTTGCTTCCCATATTACTCATGCCAGTCATTTTTAACGATAACAAAGCTTTTGACACTCGTCCTACGAATATACGACTTCGCATAAAAAGTCATAATGTCTTTCTGTAAGCCATTGGCTCGTAGAGACTGTCTGAGTTCAAATCTGAGAAATACTGAGCAGAAGAACCGAAAGTACGAACACAACGGGGGTGTAGCAGCGCTTGCAAATTCTATCGTACTCGTCGCGGTTGTAAAAATGAAGCAGCATGTGACAACCCAACAATTCAGATGAGCTATGTCAGTCCATTCGTTCGTGATATGCCCTCGTGCTTATCGGTGACGGCCTTGCGGGGTCATTCGCCTCTACTCGAGAAAGAAATTATAGTACTTGGCACACGCGCTCATGTTTGTTTCCATTGCGTTTTGCACACAACTTTTTTGTAAATTAAAAATAATTGTATTTGGTATGAATGAAAGCAGTTCTCACCACCATCAAGCGTAGTCTTATTTTTTGGCCATCCAGAGAGAGCATGCGCTGCATTCGTAAGTATTGCATTTTCTTTGACAGCAATGAGTCACAGGCCATACAATTATACGGACAAGCTGTTGCGAGCGTTGAAGCAAGAGATCTAAGTTCTCCTTATGCGACGGCATTAAATACGCAAGGTGATTGGCGTGCGAAAGATAATACGCATTACTCACTTGGCAAAATGAACGACAAGACGCGGATTCCTCGGACCCAGATAACAGAGCAGGCCAAAATAAAGTCTCAAATTGCAGATGCGGACTCACCGCAAATGATGAGACGGGCATCATCGCCTCGGTCGCCTAGTCTACAGCGCAATCTTTGGCTTCCGTTTTGCGCCTTACATCCCGTTGACTGTCCCGATGAAGATTCACCACGGATAATGGGGCTGTCTTCATCGGGACAGTCGCCTAGCATGAAGCGCGAGCATCAAATACTCGACATGCGGACATTGGTAACCGAGGAATATCCAGGGGCGCCGTTTGTTTCTGGCGCCGGAAAATCGTTGCTTCCTTCGGAAGTGAAAGTGAATTTGCTGTATCCTTCTGACACGAAGGAGCAAGACTGACAGATGTATAGTATGTGTGAGTTGCAAATAACTACTGAGTGAAATGTATTCTCGTCGACCTTGGTCTCATTGCACGAAGCATCCGCGTCCCACCGAGTGTCGGTGTAAAACAAGTGCAATATGTAGACACAACAGTTGTTGTTCGCGTTTTTCTTCTGGACGGAGCATCATGCAGGAAAGGTGCATAGCGCATGGCGTTCCAAGCACTCATAACAACACTATGAGTAGACATACACCGCCTACTCGTGTAACGCAACATTTGGAGCAGATAACCCATCAGCATGAGCGTATAGTCAAGGTGCAGCAATGTACCGTCGAATGCTTAAAAGATGTGTGTGCCCGCGTATCTATTGCTCTTCATCAAGAAACAACAGAAACCAAAGAATCGCATTCGCCGGATGCCAAGAGACGTTGTGACTATAATACAGAGATAAGCGAGTTACAGCAAGAACTAAAAGAATTACGGAGCTATGTTCTACTTCTTCCTACTATAATGTCGCGAGAACATATCAATGTTTTCGATCTGGATAGCAAACAAGATGAAACGGCGACCGCTTCATCTCGCCATAAAGAGCAACTCGACACTTAGAGACTGTCTGATTTAAATCTGAGAAATACTGAATAGAAGAAACCGAAAGTACGAAACACTAGAATACATAGACTTTTTAGGGGAGAAGTGACCAATGCGTTTCTGTCTCGACCCGAAACGCAATTGCGCATGCGGTTCACAGTTATGAAACTCAACGGATATGAAACCCACAGGGAAGACGACGCAAACTTAGCGTTGCATACATTCTCGAGCGTAGATTTTACGTTTGCAAAACTGTATGCCAATGGGCTCAGTTGTAGGTTCCCGAATCTTCATACAAAACTGTATATCAATATTTTAATTTATCGTCTAAAGCGCGTCTATTTGGAAATGTTTTCTACGCAGCGGTGACAGCGAGACAACCCGTCGGGGCTTTGTTGACGTAGACATGAGCTTTGTCAAGAATGTCTTTGACAGAGATGTAACGGGTCGCAACCCTACAGATAGAGGACGACAAGCCCCAAAAATATCCCTCTCGACAGATCGACGTGGAACTCCTTTATGTTCATTTTTCCACATAGCAAAAAAAAGCTCCTGCCAGCTACCGGGCTGTGCAACTTCTAACCTGCTTCGACTAACAGAGCGTACGCCTACGAGGAAAGAAATGGATAATATGCGATAGTTGCGATACCTCCCTCCCATGCGCTGCCACTACTCGGCGCCAGATGTCTCGCTTTGAGGAAACCATGCATTCGCAGACTGCGTTTTGGTAATTACATGAGGCGAGAACGATCGCTGGACTTATTGTGTTTTTGTAGCGTTTGGAGACGGCAGCCGCTGTTCATTAGGGTTTGGCCACTCTCCAGCCCCTCAGGCTCGACTACGCCAGCGGCTTTCAACCGTGCATGGGGCAAGACTTGCACTGGTACATGAAGCCTTCACCTCTCAGGTATGTTCCAGATGTTTTTTGAAGATGGAAGGAAAGCAGATTGGCTGTAAGAAGGTACACGGTGTCATGGCGTGTCAAATTTGTTATAGCGCAGATCAACATCCTTTGCATTGGCATCGCGATATCAATGCGGCGCGAAACATGGTTGCCATCTACCAGCACTTAGCCAGTGAGCGTTTGCGACCTACTTGTTTCACATTGTCTGATTGTTGGGAGAGAACTTGTGTTTCGACACTTGCACACCTGAGGGTAGGCTTTTTTAAATAGCTGGCTCTCGAATGGCAGCGCTGTTGTCATGCTCTTGGGGGCTGTAGCGCCCCTGTGTTAGCATAATCATATTATGCAGCCACTTTCTTGCCCTGTGTTAGCATAATAATATTATGCGGCCACTTTCTTGCTCTGTGTTAGCATAATCATATTATGCGGCCACTTTCTTGGACTTTCCATCAATAAACATCAAAACACATGTGTATCTCTCACCCTTCAAGTTGAATTCAGAAGATACAATGTTCCGCTCTCACCTTTTATATATCCTGAGCGTGGCTTTATCAATCGTAGCGCGTGATCTTAAAGTGTTGCTGCACAAAACACGCTTTTCTGACTTCAATATACAAGATCCAAGCATAGTTTCTGCAATATCAACAAAATTAGGATCGACAACACATTATCATGCACTACAGTTGACTGCCGTTTCCGACGTTCAAGTGTGGCTGTTGACAGATACCGCCATGCAGGCAACACACGTAGCTAAGTGGAGGCCCGCCTCTAGAAGGGGAACAGAAGAGGTGGAATCATTAGTCTCGTTATATAATCTCCATCCAGACTTGTGGCGTGATAGTGACTTTTGCATACCTGAGCTTATTTTGGACTTGAGAAATTCGTACGACAGGCGTACAGGATTCCTGCTATTAGCAAAAAAGGCTCGAGGTGAACCGCTCACTACGTATATTTTCAAAGCTGCGACGAGCCACGACGTTGCAGCTTCGCAGCTTGTATATCTGGCTTGCCGCAATGTAGCAATGAACATGTGCAAGTTTCACAAACATTACGGTAAACAACATGGAGATATGCACTCGTCCAATGTAATCGTCGACGAATACGGGAACGTTCGCTTTATTGACGTTGCCACCATGGGCAAGAGTGATGTCGCAGATTTAACATACTTCACCAACTCTCTGAGGCGCCTCGAGCAGGCCTACAACTTTTCACCACTACCTAAGTGGTCTGAACTTTACATAGTCATCTTAGAGTCTTACCGTTGCTAGGTATCTCCACGCTGCAGTCTTAAAGACTGTCTGAGTTTAAATCTGAGAAATACTGAAGAGAAGACACCGAAAGTACGAAACACAAGAATACATAGACATTTAAGAGGAGAAGTGACCAATGCAGTCTGTGTCGCCCGAAACGCAATTGCGCATGCGGTTCACCGTTATGAAACTCAACGGATACGAAACCCACAGGGAAGACGACGCGAACTTAGTGTTGCATACATTCTCGAGCGTAGATTTTACGTTTGCAAAACTGGATGCCAATGGTCTCAGTTAGAGGTTCCCGAATCTTCATACAAAACTGTATATCATTATTTTATTTTATGGTCTAAAGCGCGTCTATTTGAAAATGTGTTTTACGCAGCGGTGATAGCGAGACAACCCGTCGGGGGCTTTGTTGTCGTAGACACGAGCTTTGTCAAGAATGTCTTTGACAGAGATGTAACGGGTCGCAACCCTACAGATAGAGGACGACAAGCCACCAAAATATCCCTCTCGACAGATCGACTTGGAACTCCTTTATGTTCAGTTTTCCACAAAGCAAATAAAAGCGATGCTCTCACCTTGAAACACCTTCTAGATACACACACCAGATAGACCGACCAACTACAGGCGTATGATACACTACTAGCAGACAAGGGGTATGATCCAGCAACTTGTAGAACTACATGCGAAGTACGAAACCTCCTTCCACGTATACCCAAAGGGGTACGAAAGATACATACAAGGGCCGTTACGTGATCGAACAAACGTTTGGTATTTTAGATCAATTTTGGAGAATCCGCGTAAGGTATGAAATGTCGATTCGGAATTTTAAATCGTTTCATTTCATGGCCATGCTGAACATCTTGCACAACAGATAGATATACCAAAAATAGTTCAGACAAGAAATTGCTGCCTCGCTTGTCTAGTATCGTGAACGCTCACATTGCGATGGCCCCGTGTTTCGCTCCATCGGATGGCGAAGCCGGCGCTGGAGCATTCTACTGTTAAATGTTGCCTGGGAAAGCTACTGCCGCGGGGTGCTCTTCGGAAAGGACTACAGCTTTTACCGCTTGAGCTGTAGACCATAGTTGCCAGGGCTTTCCATTTTGCGAACCAGTGCGCTCTGGATTTACTACGTAGAAATCTCAATGTGAGCGTTATATTTGAGCAAAAAATGGCATAATGCGGTGACGCGTTTCATTGCTTGTCGGAGATGTGGTAAAGGGCGATGTGCCTATCCAGATATGACGGAGGCGCTGACCAGCTTTGAGGCCGTGCATGCCTTCACGCGTGTTCAAGGAGATTACCTCTGGAGTTTTATTAGCGAGCAAGCAAGGGACCTACTCACTTCGGCAAAAGTTATGTTAGCCCGAGCTCTTTATGCTCAGCTCGCCAAGTATGTCTCTTGGATCCTCTCGCGGTGGGAACTCGACGAAGGACGACAGTGCGGTGCCGCAACTCGCGTTCCGTTGCCCAAGAAGATGCCCTACGCCGCCAAGCGATATTTCTTTCAGGAATTCTTTGGAGCAAAAGCTTCCAACCGGTGGAAACTACCACCAACTTTCCTCCAGACTTGCGGGAAGTTTGCGAGTGAAGGCTGACGATTGCAGGAAACGCTACCCGGACGTGGCCGCCGCATGCGGCTTCGCAAACGCGATCAAGGTCCAGCATTTGCCTGTTATTCTGTGCCTGGAGTACGAACTCTTGCAAGAAAGACGCGAGTGTTTGGATGAGCTTATGCGCGAAAGGTGCTGCGACGAGAGGACTGTTTGCGGTATCTTTCGAAAGGGCTGTCTCAAAGGAGCTAGTCTTTTGCCTTTCAGCTCTTATGATGTCAAATACATTGCCCTCACTCCCACGACTTTGAGGGAACTCGTAAAGCTGTGCCTCGACAGGTTCGGTGATTCTCGAGAGGGAAGACCGGCAAGAGCTAGCGGAAAAGGAGAAAGAAATAAATGCAGATAAACGCGGTACAGTTTCGCAGCGCGAGCATCTGCAGCGCAAGCTATTCCGAGCATAGCGGATGACGGAGAGTCAAAGCCGAAGCGACGTAAGCTCTTGGGAGACGCACTCAACGCGAGGGATGCGTTCGCCAATTACGTCTCCACAGACGGCGTAAGTTGTTCGATTTTTTCACTGTTCCCACTTCGCAAGAATTCCAGTTCTTGCAAACGGACTGCACTTTTACGCAAATTGCACTTTTACGCAAATGATGCTGATGCTATTCTGATGGCGCTCTCTCGATTACGTTGCTTTCGCATGACAGAGGAAACATTTGAATATTTCGAGTGAAACATAGTTTTAATATGACGGAAACAGCAATATGTTTACTTTGCACAGTGACCGGGTCGTCATGAAGCTTTTTGGTGCAAAATCAATAGGCTCCGCGTAGTAGCGAAGACGGGAAGTAGCTTTGCCATACTACACGAGGAGCTGTAATCGATAATGATAAGCTGTCGCATTGACGGGGCAAACGGTAACGATGCCGCTAGCATATGCGTTACATACGATGTGGCTACGCAACACCTAGCAGTACAGGACATTCCCTCACATGCTTCTCTCGATATGTATTTTCCGCTGAGCTTAGCAATGACTGCCATCCATCGTTTGGAAAATATTTTAGAAGATAGAATTTCATCTATGAGCGGAACGTACAACATTTGCACCAACAAGTTAGAAATACATGCACTTGGTGTCCCTGGTATGGACGAAGAGCTATCGCGTGGAAGTACACAACTCCTGTGCATGTGTGCAGACGTAGACTTCGGAGACAAATCAGCCATAGGCCATTACACTTATAATGTCCAAGTAAAAAAGTATGGACTCGCGCGGGTGCTATCCTCCTCAGCATCAACCGAAAGCTCCGCATCAGAGACAACACTGTCCCGCGCCCGATTGCAAAGATAAAGTGTTTGAACCGTGTGTGCTTCCCGAGTGTCATTTGGACCCTTCACACGACTGTGAAGGTGTTTGTCCGCCCAAGGTGCAATATGAAATTGTTGTTTTCCGAAAGCGATACAAGTGCTGCAACAAAAACACGGTGCAGAACTGTCAGAAGGATTGTCCCTGGGTTCAGACTATACAATATATCATTGAACCAGTTTGGGAACAGCTGGATGTGCGTGCTGCAGGAGATGACCTTTGCAGCCAACTCAACGACCTGAAGTACAAGGAGTTGAACCAACATTCATCTTTAGTTCATTGTCTCCAATGCAACTTTGATAAGTGTTACATTAACAAACAAGTCCCTCGTAATTGCCGCAACAGCGTTGACCCCGACGACGATAATAGTTTGGTATCCTCGTAACTGCTGTTCACTTCTATTGGCAGCACTGATTATGAGAGGAGTTATCGCTAGAGGTGTCGCAATTATAGAGCGTTGTGAACTTCATCAGTTGTTGACACTCGGAGCATAGTGTAGCTTCGGAGTGATTACATTGCTGGCAGGTACTCCAAGCTGGCCATTCCCACCACTCATCAATACCATATTTGCCGTCTAAGTCATGTCCAAAGCATTTGAGGGCAGCATCGTCTGGCATACACGATGGAGGATTCTTCTTCGTGTCCAACTGACGCACCCAAACACGAAGAGCTGCTTCCATCCTTAACTCATCTAGCAATAGAGGTTCGTCGATATCATACATTCTGATAGAACACCAAAAGCTTCGGTCAAGCAACATTTGCAAATGCCTGTGCATGGAAAATGTCTCAGTATCTTCACTTATTATCAACGCCATTTGCGTGAAGAGTGTGTTGTGATGCAGTTTATATACGCGAAACTATAAAAGCGCGCGCCTTTGACGAATAAACGCATTCCACTAAATTGCTTTTGCCGACCTATGTATATCGTGTTCTCAGACCACCCACACTAGGCGTCACGAGTGTATGTTGTCGACGACACTCCAGCCCTACATTCCACCTTCAAAATCTTGAGTTTGTTGATAAGCGCATAGGCTCGTTGCTGCTGTGCTCTAGCAAATTGAGCTTCTGGCATGGGACTGACAAACCTGCACGAAGATGCCGCTCCCGTGGACACGGCACCCTCGGTTTGCGAAAGCTGACTTGTGTCACAAGCATAGAGTAGAGTCGGGATTGTAGGTTCGACTGTGTTTTCTAAGACTTGATGAGGGTTGCAATTCAACCACGTTTTCATAGACGCACAAGAATCTTTCGTGGAACCTTTCGCTCCGTGTGAGGTTGTAGCCACGTCCATATTAGCTAAATGATACAACTGCTGACAGGCGGGAGAGACATCCGGAAAATCGACTGTTAGCTCTTTTGCTTCATAGCATAATTGTTTGAGTTCTTGCGTAGGGCACAGAGGTGCGAAGACATCCATTTAGAGGTCGTCTGAAAATGCGTCTGAAAAGTCAAGAACGGTCTTGTAGTCGAAATGCAAATTCAGCTCAAGAATGAACTCATGTACGCAATATGTGCTTTCGAAGCTAAAAGGTCGAACTGGCCAAATCTAGGACGTAAGCGGAAACTGACAACGGCAGATATAGTAGATCGCATCGTCTTCGTTTGCAGGGCTGGGTGCCACCATTTTTGTATATCATAGCCGCATATGTTCAGGGAGCAGCTCGCGAGTGTCCTACGACACACCTGCTAGTGTTGCTGGTAATCGCAATAGAGCAATCTTTTACTTTGTTTTTTTGTTTCTTCGATCAAAGCCCCGATGGATTTGCACAGTTCCGTTGGCACTGCCTGGTTAGATCTGTCGAATGAAGAACAACGCGCTCTGTCTCGAGCAGATCTCCAAGTTCAAAAAGTTGCACTGCGCACCGCTGCTGCAGTAGCGCACACCCTTCGAAACGATGACTTGGAAGGTCGCCCGATATGTGCCCGCAAGGGAGAAAAAGATGTGCTAGAGCAAGCAGCAAAGGAGCTTCGGGTCCTAGTACTGAGAACGGGCGAACAACCTCATGCTATGGACGGTCAGATTCCGCTAACAGTGGAAACCGGGTTTGGTCTGATTGGGATTGAAGTGAAGAGTGGGCAGAATACTATCAGCACTGAAGAAGTCAACAAATTCCGTGCAGATCTTGTCATGGGAACTTTTGTAGTAGGACTCTTTGTAAGTCATCGCGCCTCGATTTGTAAGATCCCCAAAGGCATACACGTACAACACGAACTAAGTTTGTTGGGGGCCATTCCATGTATTTTTGTGAGCCCTCCCGGCCAAGACATGATGCAGCCTCTCATTCGTAGTGGACTTGCATTAGCGTGTACGATGGCCAAGCGCAGCCATCGGCATTCTCCTTCCGTAGATGGCGAGGTTCCTCCAGAGATGCCCGGAAAGGTGACGGAAGAGCATAAGCGCGACTTAGAGCAATTGGGATCTCTGATCCGCGAAGAAGTGGCCGCACTCAGCATAACTCGGAAGCGGCTGCGTGATGAGGAAGAGGTCTTTCATAAAAGAGTAGACAGAGCTTCAGAAGCTTTGATAGCAACCCAACAAAGATTGGCGCAAGCTGTGGCAAGTTTAAAGTCTAGTAAGGCTACACCCGCACTTTGTGAATGAGAAGACGCCTGCAAAAACTGAACGCATACGGGCGTTCACATGTGGCAGCATGTAAATAAAGCATAGGGAATGTCCAAGGTGTCTGTGCATAACGCACGCTTGTTCACAATAAACATGTTTTGTGTGATGTAGCCGCTTTGTTGTATACTCGTCTATAGATCAAGTTGCAGCAACCGCGAGTACACGCAGCATCTGCTCGCATCGTTGATATGGTTGTGGTCACTACCGCTTTGCAGTTAGAAGCGAGAGAGTATGCCAGCAAGAGAACAGCGTGGATGTCGGAAGAGCAGAAGGCTTTTGCAGAACCTGCAGATGTTGCCAATCCTCCAATGGTTCTCATTGCAGCAGCGGGCTCAGGGAAAACAGAGTGCCTCGTGGCTCGCTTTGAGTGGTGCATGCGGCATTGTAATATTGGAGACCGACTCCAAATTTTGAGTTTTTCCAATTCGGCATCACATACATTCCAGGCGCGTTTCGAAGCTCGCTGGGGTACACAACCTTTTCCTGTAGCAAGAACTTTGCACAGTTGGGTTAAACACGATCTATTGCTTCCTCACTTCGGCTACGAGCACCGAGTTTCTATGATAATTGAGCAAGGCTTGCAGCTCCTACGTGGACCGGCTGCATCCAAGGCAGCGGCGACCTTTACGCAGCTGCATCTGTTTGTGGATGAGGCTCAGGATTGCGATGCGTATCAGTGGGAGCTTCTAGCACTTATACGCGATTTGGGCGCGCGCGTTGCTGTGGTGGGGGATCCTCGACAGGCTATTTATGGCTTCCAAGGAGCGCGTGCTGACGGCATGATGACTCTTCACAATCCCACTTTACATGCACGTCTGACAATAAATCGTAGGAGCACACAAGTCATTGTGGATCTCGCCAACGATATCGCAACAAGCACGATGCCTCAATGTATGGACACCGGAATGGAATCGGAGAATAAGCACGCACAAAAAGTACCGTTGGGAGCTGACTTAGGAGAATACGTGAGTGTTCATTACGTGTCCTCCCTTGCTCACCCCGGCTTGAAGGTGATATGGACAAGCATAATGGCCGCTGCCCGGTCACACCCTGTCTGCGTGTTAACTTGGACCAACTCTGATGCTATTCATTTGCATCACGGCATTTGGTTAGTAGGATACGAGACTATTGCTATTGTCTCACAAGATGAAAACTCCCCCCAAGATAGACCACTAGTGGACAATTTACGTTCAGATAGCCCTCTTCCTAACCTCATACACGTGAGAACAGTGCACAGCGCCAAGGGTGAGGGATACGAAACAGTGGTGTTTCATATCCGTGGTCATATGTCGCAACAGGAAGCCATTTTGGACTTTGAGCAAAAAAGCAAGCTAGAACAACAAGAAGAACTCCGCAGATATTATGTAGCCTGCACTCGTGCGAAAAAGAAACTCCACGTAATAATTCAAGGACCTGTGGCGCCGCTCTGGTGGGATGCCATCGCACAAAAGTCTAAGTCTCTTTTGGTAGACCATAACTATGCAGGCTATTCACTGTCTACATTGAACGGGTCATCCACAACGCCACTTCCATCCGCTAAATACATGGAAGTTCAGCACTTGCGCTGCAGATATTCTGCTACAGATTCTCTCCTCACTAATTCTGCGCGCAGTCAAGTCAAAGAAGCTCTGACTCATAATGCGCGGCAATCTGTCTTAGCAGATTCTGTTGAATCGTTGGAAGAAGTATTAAACCCACCAGCGATTCCGCTCGCGCTTCTTTGGTTGCAAGCAGATTCTCTTCTTACTGTGATGCGCAAATACATATTTTACTTCGTGTTTGCTCCTCACTCGACACACTTACGCATAGCTGAAGCTCTGATGACCGCTGCCAAGGTCCCTGTAGATACAGCCTCTTTATCTAGCATAGAGAGCTGGGAAGAGTTGAATGAAAAGAAGCTTGTGGAAGGTTTGGCTAGTAGGCTCGGTAAATATATCGCCAATCCCAATGAGGAGATGCTGGAGAGTTTACGGATGACGCTAGACGCTATTTCTAAACGGATTTCGCACTTGAGTGTGAAAATGCCCCCGCTTTGTCTCACGAAGGGCATAATTTTTCGAGAATATGCCGGACAATCTGACACGGATGCCACTTACCACATAGGTGACCTGTGGAGCATCGCGCGGAAACACACAGTAGATTATTTGCTGGTGCAGTCCGACAATTCAGATACCAAGCAATTTGCGAGCTTGTTCAGGCGCAGATCTATCTTGGACTCTAAGTACTTGAGTCCATGTCGAAGTTTTCTCTTGCAAGCATCCCTTGAAATTGTCCGAGACGCCACCAAAATGCCTTCTTCCTCAATGCTTGCAGCTAGTGGATTATTGTGCGATTTAGTCAGAGAAAGTGGATCTAAGCGCGGAGCAGGAGATCTCGCTAGAGTTCTTCCTTATCTGGGAAATCCCAGCTCTTGTGTAGCTCGAATTTCGCTCGAGGAAGATTGTCTCGGACAGACAGGTCTGCTGGATGCTGCCTTTTCGCAGGCAAAAGCGCTCCAAAGGTACATACTGAACTGGCACACACGAGAGGAGATGGACCGCTGCGAAATTGATCTAAAACCAGAGTATCGCATAGACGGCACCGCTTGCATTCTGCAAGGTTGTGTTCCTATATTTGTACCGTCTTTTGACTACCCTACGCACCGGAGCACAAGCATATTTTTTGTCAATCGAGTGAACGTGAGCGTGGAAGACGAGTGCGAGGCTCTTGTTACTGCTGCACTTCTGTCACAAGGTTGCAAACATCGCGTTGTTCTACTAGAAGAGAGTAGCGCATTGTTCTACATCTTTAATGTCGAACAAGATGAGAATGCCGCGTGGGCAGCTACCCGTGTTTGGGCAGAAGAACGGCTTGCAGAAGCATGAAATAGCTGCATGTACAGATACATGAAGGCATGATTTCTATTGCCAGGGATAGTCAGGGAATCGTGTCCCCATCAAAACGTCTCCCTCGGGAGATGCAATTATGCTACAGTTGAATGTTTTTCGACTTCTGGTGAGTAACGGCATGTTCAATCCAAAATTCTGATGACAACTAACGTATGATACAATCTCGCGAAAAAAGTAAACGTCGCCATTGTTGCTAACTCCTGGGCTTAAGGTGCTGGTATTTGCAACGAGCAATCGAGTGGTTATGTTTCGGATGAAGTTCAAATAATCTAGATATGTGCGCCACCAGTACTGTACAGCATATTCTATGCACTCTAAAAACAATGCAAACCCCGGCTTAGCTATAAGAAACCCTTGATAAACTTGGGCAGAAAGGGGAAAAAGTATTACAGGTTCAGTCAAGCATGTAGCCATATTGCAATTGTGTTTTTCGACCAGCGACACAATCTCTTCGAGCGGTTTGTGCAAAACCGTTTTTATGTCCAAATACACCCCCCCTTCTCTATACAAATAGCAATATCTGAACAAGTCCGCTTTATGCGCTCCTCGGAGCTTGCTATACGCAACTTGCACTCTTCTTGGATAGTAAGAGTTGATGTATGCCGCTGCGCTTCTGTCATCGTAGAAACGGCGCAAAAAACCTGGTGCGAACCGTGCAAACTGCTCATGTACATGCGAAGGCACTGTATGCCAATTTTTATAGGTTTGGCACACAATCCGGGGAAACTTACTGCTTTCAACCAGGAATTGTACGCTTACGGATTTGTTACGAAGGAGTGATGCTGGCTCATAAGTTATAGTGTCTTCAAGCATGAGTATCCACACGGCCACAATAGTCAAAATTATTGCAATCAAAACAGCACACAATCTCGTCATTTTTCTTTACCAGCCTTTTTTTGCTTCTTAGAGGTCGTCAGGTCTTTTTGTGAGTCTGACTTTGAAGCTGTTTGTGCAATTATTTTACCAAGCTCCTCATAGACTCTCAGCAATTCAGCCCTGCGCTGAGTAACTTGAGCTGCGCTGGGTAATTTCTTTTGCTCGTGCACTAGTACTTGAATGTCCTCTTCCAAGTCCTGACTTTTTTTCTGCGTTGGATCGGGTGGACCTGTGTATTTTCTTGTCAGAGAACTCGCTAACTCATTTATTTTCTCGTTCAGTGCTTCTTCGAGGTGCTGTTTTTGATCTTGCGCCGGCCTAAAATAGTTAATGACGTTTTCCCTGGAGAACATTAGCTCTAGATGATTTCTTAATTGTCTCAATTCATCTTCTAAGTGTTCCTCCTCGTCGATTTCATGTGTTTTTTGTGAAAGATCATGCATGTGAGGTTGATCAAGCGCCGGAAGATGCTCCATGGAGGAATCATTCTGTTCCTCCTTTGGCATATGAGGCGTATGTGCCGGCATGGGTTGTAGCGGCATGGAAACACTGCTATGGACACCCTGTGGTGCCTTCCCCACGGTCGTTTGGAGCATGTTTGGGGACTGCAACGAATTCGAAAACCCAAAATTGCTTGCTAAAGCCAGCTGTACAAGGTCGGGATTCATTTGTCCCGGTTGGTGCTGCATTTGTCCCGGTTGGTGCTGCATTTGTCCCGTGGTCTGCGCGGTGTTCTGCGCGGCGAGATGCGGCAGTTGTTGTACTCGCTGCGCAAGTTTTACTGCAGGAGTAATAGGCGGCGGCACCTGAGGGTATCCCTCTTTTTTCAATTCCGCAACCACAACATTCATTCTCTTTAATTCGGTTTGCGTTCGTGTTAATTCTTCCCGTGCCTGTGAAAGCGTTGTATCTCTGAAGTTCTGGAGGTTAGTCTTTAGCTTTTTTTCTGCTGCTTGTGCATTTTTGATTCGTTCTCCCGCGTTTCCGCTCTCGGGGTTCGCTTCTGTGTTCCTCTTCATGTCTACATTATCTTTCATTTTGGCGTTAAGTTGTTCTTCCATCGCGTTGGCTTGATGCTGTAGTGCATCAAGCGAGTTTAATTTATCCGCTTCGCTGCTTTTCAGTTGATTCGCTTGTTGTATGGCCTCTATTGCTTCAGTTTCTTTTTGCTTCTGCTCTTCAAGCATGCGTGTGAATGTTGCAGGATTTACTGCTTGAACATCGCGATGGTCTTTGTGATATTGATATACGGCATGCGTACCGGGCCCTGCTGCTTTTGTGCTGACTGAACTAGAGGACTGATATTTTCGGTTGTTCGGTGGAGAAGAGTTGTCTATTGCTGTGTCGATTTGAAGTTGTCGAATTTCGTTGCGACCTCTATTTCTCTGTAAAGCATCTTCCGTATTGACGTATGCCCACGTCTTCTTGGCTTTTGCCAAAAAATCTTGACCGCTCTTTATTTCTTGCTGTAGCTTTGCTATTTGTATCCTCAAGGCATTATTATGAGCCATCCATTTAACGTCCTTGCTTAAGCCTGAACTTTTCGATAGTTCTTTATGTGCACGTTGTTGTTGTTGAAGCTCTGCGAGTTTGTCTGTGTTTTTTGTCAACAGGTGAGCTTCGGACGCAATAGTATCACCTGCGTTGGCGAGTGGTCTAAAGATTCTAAGGCTATCTACAAAACTATTTTTATTTTTTCTTGCACGCATCATACCGCGGTCAGCGAACCAGCCACCTTTGTCTGGCTCAATCACGATGTCTGCGTTTGCCATTTAGTTTTTTTAGAGTGCTCTGATAATGTGCTCGAGTTTGCATATAGATTGTAGTTCCAAACAGGTGGAACCGCGGAGCGCAGAACAACCACAAATTGCTACCAAAGCCCGCCTTCACATCATAAAAGTCTGATTGGAAGAAGATAGATAAGGAAGGACAGCGTGTCTCCTCCATCGTTGTTGAACGTTCCCTACTCTAACAGATGGGCCATGATCACCTCTTTGTTGTTCTGCAGAATTGAGGTCTCTATTTCCTTGCTTTCTTCGTACTTGTCCGCTAAAGGGCGGTAAACCATCAAAGCCCACGTCAACATTGGGAACGCACTGCGGCAAACTTCCACCTACATTTCCACTTGATGGAATCCAAGAGCACCAAGGATCGTGAGCAAGACATGCATCCCTCTCTAAGCATTCGCACTGTGCTGCAGGAGAAAAGGGTACACCCCCCGGTCTGTATATTGTCTGTCTTGTCTCAACTTGATTTATCGTTGTCTGCAACCCATTCCTAATATCAAGTGGCGTAGCTATTCCTTGCGCCCTCAGGATCTCCTGCAGTGCTGTGGGTATAGATAGCATACACCCTTTGTTAGTATCCCTTACGAAGTAGCGCATATCGTTCCGATTATTCACGTTTACACACTGGCTTGCACTTCTATTCTGACACAGTTGAGCAATTCGAGCTCTCACTGCCTCAGCGGGGGGCGTGGGCGGCATCGGTTTTCTGATGTGATTGAGTACTTCCCTCACGCTTACAGGTTCATCAGCACGCTTCTCCAAACTTACCGCAATTTGCCCCCGTAACCATCTTCCTATCATGGGAATTTGATCAATGTTGCTCTCCGTGCCGAGTTCGTTACTGCCGATCTTGTGTTGAACTATATCTCGAATCCGTTGCGCAAACGGAAGCGCCATTTGTTAGCGCTCAACATATCAGTAGAAGACGAAGACGGTAAGAGATGTATCACAGAAAGTTGAAAGAACACACGCTAGCATTCATTCCTTGCGCGAGGTTTTTGCAGGAGACACAATTCTTTGGGCGTCTTTCTCGATAAAGCAAGCACAGATTTTCCGACGTTCTCTGGGTGTGAAAGCCGACAGGCGCAAAATCTCGCTCAAAAACAAAATCAGCCATGCTATAAAATAACAATGGAACCTCAAGGGCGCCGCAGTAAATCTCTGCTGAGGACTTACGCCGCACCCGTTGTCGTCGGAGCGGTAGGTCTAGGGATGTATCTGCGGAAGAACACACAAGTAGTACCGCCAACCCCTCAAACTAACCGACAGAGATATGTAGAGCCCTTTCTTGACTCTGTGTGGACTCAAATACGTCTTCCTTTTGCCTCTCTAATGATGCCCCCTCCTTCTGAGAAAGAGAAGCCGAATCCCAGCGACATAAGAGCAAAGATAGCCACGGCGCGCACAACATTGGAAAGAGCTGTCCAAAATATGTATATGCAGCAGCAAGTTGAACTAAAAGTTGATAGATCGCTCGCATATAAGAACAAATTAACGATAATTGCAAAGTCTGTCAAACATGTAGCCGAAGCATTCGTGACTCTTTGTGGATATCATAGAGAATATAATATATATGTCTTTAGTTGGCTACATCGGCATGTACAAAGCTATTGCGCAGGGAAGCTAGGCGACGACCCACAAAACGCCGAAACTTGCGCCCGCACCATACAGGGAGCTCTCCTGCGAGACTTGGAGCCATGGCAAAATCCCTACACGCCCATGGATAACCCCGGCTCTGCACAAAAGTGCCTAAAGTTGTTGCGCCAGTTCACAGCCGAACTGAACTCACCAGAGATCTTAGCGTCATTGAGACATAATTCAAAGTACAGACAAGTAGAAGACAGGGTGAGCCTAGGATGTAAGGCAAACATGAAGTCCGGTCCAAGACCATCCGCCTTTCATAGCTGGAGAAATGCAGTACACCCCGTGCAAGCTATTGCCGAATCATCATATTTGATCGCTCGAGCTAGTGCAAAAGATGAAGAGGTCCAGATATCAGTAAAGAAATTAGGTGTGTTTTTGACCGACAGCATAAAACTTATAGATGGGTTTGAGCGAATTGCAGCTCACGCCAAATTGCGAGCTCGCACAATCATAGCTTTGTGTATATACGCTTTTGATGGCTTCATGGAATACATGTGCAACCGCAGCTGTCAGGTTACGGTTGTGGAACACTACTCTTTTCCCATGATGTCAAGGTGGTCGACCCAGATACCAGCGGCCTGCATTGAACGTGTAAGCAACCAGCGTGAATACGATGACAGCACTCGGTGGACTGTCACCTACGTAGGCGGTAAATTAGCACGTCTGATAAATGACGGTAGGCCGTATCCAGTTTTACATAGTGATCGCCGTGTAACTCAGGAAGATAGAGCCAAGGTCGATGCATCGTGTAGAAAACTCCAGGCGCCGACCCTCGGTGACTTCTCGAACTCTTGCGAGACGATACTGTGCAAAAATACTCCCTTCGAAGAAGTTGCTGATATTGTCGACCAAATGCGCGCCGCATTGGAAGCAGCTCCTGCAGTAGCCTAACCGCCTTGATAAACTCTCGCCTATGAGTCTACGCTCTCTATTATTTTCTTTTCAACCGTGGAAAGCATCGAAGTTTACAGCTAGAGTTTGGGTTGACTGGTTGCTGATGCGCTGGAGGGGAAGTTGTTGTTGAGGTGCGATCCGGCTGATCCTCTTCTCCTTTATACGAAACGGGTCGGTGAATGGACATGAGAGCAACGGTTGATACGCCTATCGTGTAAAATTCTGCGACTATTCTTGTATTTTTCCAGGTGTACACTAATGACGATGCCCGCAAAAAGTCCCCTTGCAGTTTCATGTCGCATCTGGCTGAGACATCCCTGATGCGCCGCTCAGGAATTCCCATCTGAACATGTAGTAACCGTTTCACAGCGAAGTAAGGCAAGTCTGGAGACCCATCCATGGTAGCAGCAACGACAGGAGCATGTTGTGCATCAACCTCACATCCCGCTGCAATTCGTCTCACAGGGTGTGTCAGAGTGGACAACAGAAAGGCTAAACGCGTGTGGGCATCTTCCACGGTACTTGCTTCTGGCTCGGCGGTGTTTATGGAGCCAGGCTGATTTATGACTTTCATAAACAGCACTACATTTACTTCATACGTAGTTGGCAACGACAATTGCACAAGAGTGGAGAATACAATAACACGATGTTGCGCACCCATTTTGTCTAACACTCGAACGAAATGATGCGCATGAGGCTGCTCACAGTAGACGTTGGGTGCACCCACAAGCACTCTCAGATCTTCTGTAGGGGGCAGTTCTTCTACGCCGAACTGGAATGTGGCCAGCTGCATTCCGATTAGACTGCTCACAGCAAAACCAAGACAGCCTTGGACTCCACAGCAACCCAAAATGCTATGTTGAGCATCCACCAGGAAAGTACAGCAATCTTGTATCCCTAGTGCTGCTTGCATAAGTGAAACTGCGGGGTTCATAATTCGTATCGCGTCAGTTACGTTTCCGCCGAAACAGTATCCTATAGATCGTTCTTTCCAACACACTCCATTGAGCTGCCCGTTAAGTTGATTCCCAGTTTGTGCCCATTGCGCAAGCACGGCAAAAGTAGATACGTAGAAGATATCGAATACTAGTGGTAGTGCTTGATCAACAGTATATAAGCAGTGAAAAAGATCCGATGCAATTGCCAAGGAATTAGCATGCATCGACACGAGTTTTGCTATGATGCCATGAGTAGCCGGTGGAAATGCTCTCGTTTCTATTTCTTGACTACGGCTAATCTGTTCACGAGTTAAAAGCACACCGTCGCTAATACTCTTGATATCTACTTTATGTCCTTCGGATTGCAATCGTACTAGCAGTGCCCGCAATTCCTGCTGCGTTGGTATACAAATTACATTTCCTCGGATCGAATTTAGTAAATCGCATTTTATGCAGTCGTGGCACATTACAGTGAGTGCGTTATCCTCTGTTATGCGCATGACTGGGTGGGTTTGCAAATTTGTACATATAGTTGCGAGATCTTTCTTCTTAGATAGTTTTTTGTACCATGCACCGATGGCTCCCATAGCGGCAAGAGAAGCGCTGCCTGTCACGGATATGATGGCAGCTACTATATTGGCGTCCATTCGTTAAACGGTTACGATCCTTTCCTTGCCCATTTCCGCATTGTGTCCCAAAGGCACAATGCGGATACTACAACGACCTACAGAGTGATGCGGCATAGGCATACACAACAATCTATAAGAAACACATGAAAAATATCCAGATAGTGTGCTGACTCTATTACTACTCTCCTCTTGCGCGTCTCATGATAGAAAGGCGAGTGTCGCATATATGTAATACGTTGAGGGAGGGGATGACAGTCTTAGGCAAACATGGGTAGAGGCAATTTGAGACAACGAAGTCATTGTATTCCAAAACATTGAATTCCCGGTCGTATAGTAGCCACTTTAGCTTCACCGTGCGTGGAGCTGCGGCTAAATATGACTTGTCGACGTTTTTCTCTTGCCTCCAGCGATGCTATGCTGGAGGCGGTCATACGCGAACGCCAGCACGTCTTCAGTCAGTTTGCATTCGCAGGAGAAGAAGCTCACAGTTGTAAAGAGTTCATAGTAAACAAGAGGGACTGTCCCTTGCTCGACCTCTCAGACAGAGCAGAACGCTCCAGTACAATTCCTGTATTAAGTCAATATGTGGGAGAAGACCATGGAGATTACCCTTTTCCTCCCGTTGCAGATTACGCGCGCGCGTGTGCAGGCAACTACTTAGAGCCAGACAGTGTACCGTCGGATGACATAGATGTCCCTGCTTGGCACAAGAGAAAGTCAGCCGCTGTATTCCGCGGCGCTGCAACGGGTCGCGGTGTGTGCCAAGATGTGAACATGCGACTTCGACTTTGCGCGCTCAGTAAGCGCTGGGCAATGGGGAAACTCCATTCTCCTGCTTTACTAGATGCTAGACTCACATCATGGAATGCTCGTCATAAATGGAGCGCGGAGGGGACGTTGGATATTATTGATCCGTCTTCTGCAGCTCTCCCACTCACTCCCAGATCTGGAGCAAGCAGCAGGAATCGGCTGACTATGCGTCAACAGGAGCAATGGAAATATTATGTGCTGGTTGACGGTAACATGGGAGCGTCAAGGCTTGGCGAGCTAGCGCAGCGTTGTTTTGTGGTGTTGTGGGTTCGTACTACGCTTCCGCAAGTATCGCATACTCGTGCCCCATTAATTGCATGGGAGCACTTCGTGCCCCTAGCAACAGATTTGAGCGATCTAGAACAAATGCTGTTGTGGTGTAGACATAATGACGATCACGCCCAGCAGATAGCAGAAAATATGCGAGACGCACTTTCTCCGCTGTTACATCGAACAGCCCTAGAAGCTAGTCTGGCACGTACACTTCGCTATCTACCTCCGCCTTCTTCGGAGGAGAGCTTGAGGAGCATAATGCGGTGGTTATGGGATAGAAGGAGAAGTGGTATATATGTGCTTTTGGGTTCACATGGTAAGGTGTTGATGTTTAGACCATTCGCCAATCAAGATTTCCGTAATGACTGGGATGTTCTGAGGGATACAAGCAAAATACGTGTTTTCCTTAAACGAGCACGTGCACTCTGGCCCAATGATCGAGCGCGTATCATTCAGGACAGTCAGCGCTGGTGGAGCAACGGTTGCCTAGTATGTAATGTGATGCCTAGCGGCGTATGGGGCGAAAGCATGATGCCTGAAATATACCAGCTTGTAATGGAAGCTGGAAAGCTTCTCGCTATCACAACTTAGTCTAATTGCTGGATGATCTTGAAAATTCCAGTCACATTTTCAGGCAAGCTGTAAACATGAATCCGCGATCATCACGTCTGTTAAACACAGATATGTTCCCAGGACAGCGCAGACTCGGTTGCATTGCAGTACTTCAATGTCTGAGTACGTTCTATGTCAAAGATGCATTCTCGTTGAGCACAATTTCATACAGGATGATTAGCGATTACACAGGTCTCTCCATGAGCACAGTTCAGTATCTAATATCATATTTGTCTGCTCACGGCTATGTGGATATAGCAGCCTGTACTGGTGCAGTTCGTCTCGATCCCGACACATGGTTTGAAAGGTCTAGTCGATGTACTCGGAAGCTTTACTTCGCTTATTTTGTTTCTAATGCCCCGGCCTGTCTACGCGATAAGAATTCACTGGTGCCGCAATCACGCGATTGCCCAATAGTACTTTTGCCCGACTATGTGGAAGGATGCTGTAGTGTCACAGTTGCCAGCAATTTTAATGCCGTATATAATACTTACACCAACAGAGAAAGTTGCTGTCGCGCACCGCCGCCTGATCCTATAGAATACATATTCGAACCAAAAGAATGCCTTTGCGATTCCACTACCCCTATGCAAAATCTGTGGTACTTGCGGTCCGTATGTTCTCGTGACTTAATTATACTTTTTCGGAGGCAGCTTTTGGTGCTGTATGGAAGCGGGTATAATGGTACTAAGGGTAGTGACTTTGTTGACAATGGTAACTGCATCTGCATCTTACTGAATGATCACGTCATCGATCATGAAGAGTCTGTGGATTTACTGGCGTTCCCAGAGTGTGAAAAGACAAGAGATGCCAACTGGGAATCCTACAAAATGTTCAATGGATGCGATCTTTTCCTTGATACCGCAAGCGGAATTGCCTATGTAGGCAACTACTGCCCATATAAAGCTCGTCTTTATCATGAGCGTGGTACTACTGGCTGTGGTACCCGTTTCATAGAGGTCAACATTGAGGGGAGTGGATGTGCTGAGTCGTGCAGCAACACACGTAGGTAGCTTTCACCCAAAGAACCAGGTTATGCTCCAATCGTCAAAATTTCCAAAAGGCATAACGGTGCCTTCTTGATGGTTGCGGTACCTATCCCATGCGCTGCCACTACTGGACGCCAGATGCTTCGCTGTGAGGAAACCATGCACCCGCAGACTGCGATTTGGTAATTACATGAGGCGAGAACGATCGCTGGACTTATCGTGTCAACGCTTGATGAAATTGGGTGGAGCGCCCCTTGGCCAGAGAAGAGTTTTTGTAGCGTTTGGAGACGGCAGCCGCTGTTCAACAGGGGTTGGCCACTCTCCAGCTCCTCAGGCTCGAGTACGCCAGCGGCTTTCAACCACGCATGGAGCAAGAGTTACACTGGTACACGAAGCCTTCACCTCTCAGGTATGCTCCAGATGCTTTTTGAGGACGGAAGGGAAGCAGATTGGCGGTAAGAAGGTACATGGTGTAATGGTGTGTCGGAATTGTTATAGCGCAGATCGACATCCCTTGCATTGGTTGGCATCGCCATTTCAATGCGGCGCGAACATGGTTGCCATCTACCAGCACTTAGCCAGTGAGCGCTTGCGACCTACTTGTTTCACATTGTCTGATTGATGGGGGGGGACTTGTGTTTCGACGGTTGCACACCTGAGCTTAGGCTTTCTGTAATAGCTGGCTCACACATGGCGGCGCTGTTGTCATGCTCCCAGGGGTTGTAACGGCCTTATTGCGGGATGGCGGCGCTGTTGTCATGCTCTCAGGGGTTGTAACGGCCTTATTGCGGGTTGTCATTTTCCAGACACCCTGTTAAGTCGATCCAAATTCCTCCTTTTCCATCACAAGACTAAGCATCAAAAGCACCCACTTCCCGATCAAATTTCATCCTACAACCAGTGTCGGAGGACACGCTTCTGTATTGACATTTTTGGCGCTCCAAATTGGATCCAAATGACGTGAGTTCCGCGTCATTCTTTTTTATGCGGGAGAGAGCACGCACACCTATGAGCAATCCCCATCGCCTCCGCCAGCACTCGCTTGACACTGGCAGCGAAAGAATAGGAGCGGCGGCGCGTGAGGAATGAACTCGGCGGCTTATTCCTTCAATGCAGTGCAAAAGTAACAAATGCACGAGGTCGGTTTGAGAGACTGGAACTACTTCATTTCTCGTGTATTTTATCACGAGGGTATACGCAGGGACATCGAAACTTATATGTGGGGAGGGGTGAGTTGGTTGTATGCTCACATGTAGCCTTGTCGCGAGTTGTGCTCCACTGCTGCCATCTAAAATACAATAGAGTACACAGACACATATGGCGGTATACTACGTTGCTTAATTGTTCTCAAAGTGAAGTCATAACTTTACTTTGAGAACAGAGCGGAAACTATAAAAGGCTCTAATTACGCAGTAGACACCGGAGTCTACGTACATACCCCAACATGAGAGTAACAGGAATAGGAGGAACAAAACAAAAGAGAGCGACGACGAGTCCAGTGAGAGTAATCTATCAACAATGAGTCCACGGCAAGCAACCGTAAGAGACCTGTTGAACAATGCTTTTGTGAAGCTGTTTATATTCTATGCTTGCGCTCCAAGTAAACAAACGCATGCATACGACAACAAACATTTTTAGCGTTATGCATACTCTCACATACTCTTAATTCGTACTTCAGTCTGTGGTTGTATAGAAGGATCTTCCGGAAGCAACCATTCCCATGACGTCAATCCTGGAATAGGTGGTTGAGCATTCTGATACTCTGGGCATTGTAGTGGGTTAGCTCTTCTAGACTTCCTCCACACGCACATTGAATCTCCCACCAAACCTACGGCTTCAACGACAGCGTGGAGTATACTGGGCCTTGGCAGTGGAGTTGCAGGTGCAGTGGAAGAAACAGCAGAATCGTGCATCGTATTTGTTGCATGGCGCGACAAAATAATTGATTCAAAGCAGAAAACTGCTGGGAAATGTAGAATGGGGAATGTCAAGCGTATTTAGAGGTGTCTGAAAATGTGTCTGGAAAGTCAAGAACGGTCTTGTAGTCGAAATGCAAATTCAGCTCAAGAATGAACTCATGCACGCAATATGCGCTTTCGAAGCTAAAAGGTCGAACTGGCCAAATCTAGGACGTAAGCGGAAACCGACAACGGCAGATATAT
>Ga0206129_10002282_pt1 | contig 24052 bp, 22 predicted proteins | sample Helgoland_Spring_8_FD_148616 | JGI IMG/M metagenome (GOLD analysis project Ga0206129, IMG submission 148616) | Pelagic subsurface seawater microbial communities from Kabeltonne, Helgoland, North Sea - Helgoland_Spring_Bloom_20160502_2 | ecosystem: Environmental > Aquatic > Marine > Epipelagic ...
AAATAAAGATAGGATATACTTACATGATCATAAAATAATAATAGGAAAAACTTTAACTAATTCTGCAAATCATAAAAAATACAAAAAATTATTCATATACAAACTTTTATTTAATGACTGGCCTGAAAAAATTAATACTAGCTCAATCTTACTATCTTCAAAAACATTAAAAAAATTTTATAGAACAACTAATCCGTATCAATGGAAATATTTAGCAATAGATGTCCAACTAGTTTTATATTTTTATTATAGAAATAAATTTGTTTTCTTAAATAAAGTTTTAACTTTAAAAAGAGAAAATATTAACAACTTGGACAAAGTATATTCAAATTATTTTAGTAAAATATATTGGTTAAGAAGACTTGAACAGCACAATATGACAAAAAGAAATTCAGGTAGAAATAATGTTTTTGACAGGCTTATTACTGTTTTTTTTTTAAAAATTTTTATATATTAGTATTTCTATATATATATTCAAAAGATTTTCTAAAAACCATTTTAGACTTATAAATTTTTTTAAAGCCTAAATTTATAAGTATTCGATTAATATCTGAGTATGTGTAATTCTTTTTTATCATATCATCGTAATGATGTTCGAAGTAGATATATTTTACAATATTACTGTATTCTTCTAAACTTTTAACAACATTTAATTCAAAGCCTTCTGTATCAATTTTTAAAATATCAATATTTGTAATCTTATTTTTTTTTATATAAGTGCTTAATTTTATAATATTAATTGTTATCTTTTGGTAAAAATTATCTATTTTTTTAATATTTAAAATCTTTAACTTTCTTTTTAAGTAGTTGGAATGTTCATTAAATTCATTAATTGTGGAAGAAGAAGACTCCTCTGTTTGATTTAAAAAATTTTTGCCCTCTATATCACCAATACCAACGTTATTGAGTACACAAATATCCGTTAATTTATTTTTAATTAGGTTATCTTTTAATGTTATAAAATTTATGTTACTTGCTTCAAAACAATGAATTTTTTTAATATTAAAATTTTTGTTAAATAATTGAACAGTTTCTCCCAAATGAGACCCTACATCAAAAATAATTAAATCACTTCCACAATTTTTTTTTAATATATTAATAATTTTTTTTTGTTGAAATGAATCAAATATATTTAATATCTTTCTAATAGTTGAGATAAAGTTCATAGATTATTTTTTTAATATCATTTATTTAATTTTCTTTTAATAAAATAGTATCCATTTTTTTTAATTGAAAAAAGGTTATCTCCTCCATCTGCTGCACATGGAGTTGGTATGCCCCAACAATGACCACTATCCTGGGTATAAATGTTCAACCCACTGTCTAATTTAGTTCGAGTAAACTCTTTATTTTTGATAACAAAAAAAGGGAAATTTCTAAACTTAAAAATATCATTTCTATTGAATTCTTTATTGATTCTATCAAAATTTTTTAAATTAAAAACAATAATGACAAAAATTATTAAAAAATTTAAGTTTCTATCAAACTTTTTACATTCTTTAAAAAAAGAAAAAATTAAGGATAATGGGAAGGATAATATTAAAAAAAATATTGAATATCCGCCATATCTAAGAGTCGGATGATTAAAAAACCACACACTAAATATTATTATTAATATTGAATAAAAGTATATGATTTTTTTTATATTTGTAATTTTATACTCATCAAACTTTGTTTTCTTAAATAAGAAAAAAATAACTAAGTACGATAAAAAAAGTATTCCTATTTGATCAGAAAACTTTCCAATAAAATATCTTTCAATCCAATTATTTACCCAATTAAAACCCTGAATATAAAATGTGGGATTATTAGTTCTATAACCTGGTCCTGCACCTGCTTTTGCCCATTGTTCAAGCCATATTGAAAGATTATTTATATCACTGGTCTCCCTTCCCCACAAAGTTGAATCACCAAAACATGTGAAAACAATAGGTGATATTAAACATCCTGTAGAGATAAAATGATGCACAAATATTAAAAATAATAATGATAATAAAAATAAAAAAGACTTAGAAAGCAAAACATAGGAAAAGTTTTTTTTAATGTAATTATTTACAAATATTAAAACTAAACCTAAAAGCACATAGGGTAAAAAATAAGTCTTTAAAGTTATACAGAAACCAAATAAAGGAAGTAAATATAGTGTGTTCTCTAAATTTTTTTTTTCACTAAAGCATACCAGTTCAAATAGTTTTATTATAAGAACTACAATTAATAATTGGCCTACTTTATCAGTTCCATATTCAGCTATACGATTAAAAGAAATATTAAAAAATAAAAATGAAAATAGGTATAAATATTTTATAATCTTGTTTTTTTTTTTAGTAAAAATTTCTTTTAATACAAAATAATTGAAAAAAATTAAAAAAAATAAAAGACTAAAGTGGAATGAAAAAAACTTTATAAACGGAAGATAAAAAGTTGAGTTTAAGAAAAATAAAGAAGATAATAAATTATAGCCATGGTTAAGATGCCCCATACCAAAAATTATTTTTTGTTCTGTAAGGTATTTTGTAAATGGAAAATGATAATATGAAAAATCATCATTTGTTTTAGAAATAATTAAAGCAGAAATTGTTAGTAGAGAAATATAAAAAAGATGTTTTAAATAAATTCTTTTTTGTTTATTAAAATTAAAAAAAAAATAAAAAAAACCTAAACTGTGTATTGTGATATTATGATAAAAATTATGCGCTACAAAAATACTAGTGAATAAAGAAATCAATGTAATGAACATTAGTCCATAGAAACCTGTATAAATAGAGCTATTTTTTTCGTTATATGATTCTCTAAAACATATTTTTTTAAACAATCCACCATACCCAATAACAGAAATTAATAAAAAATAAAAAAATATGATGAAAATAAAAGAATTCTGCATTTAAGAAAACTTCTTTAGCCGAAAAAATATAAATAAATATATTAAGATACCTATAAATATCAAGTATATTTGTATGTTAGTTTTATCATTATGCATGTAGCCGATTGTATAAAAAATGGTTAGAAGTAAATTTATTGAGATACCAACAAAAGTACTAAGTAAATATTTTTTTTTAATAATTTTTTTTTTATCTAAAAATTTAAACAATATTTGATGTAAATGACCATTGTCTGGTAAATAATTTTTTTTTTTATTGAATAAACGTCTAATGATGGTGAATAAATTTTCAAAAGCTGGGTACCATAACAAATTTGCAATGAAATAAGGAGATATAGAATAATTAAGTGATGATAATTTAATTAAAATATATCCAATTAAAAAACTTACTCCGTATATGGCACCATCCCCCATAAAATTTTTTCCGAATGAATTATATATTGTAAAAACAATCATGCTTAACATTAATATCAATATTTTATTTTTTAATAACAATGAATCATTGCCCTCAAGTAATAAATATATAAAAATTAATATTACTAAAAAATTTAAACAACTTAGATTATTAACACCATCAATAAAATTAAAGCCATTAATCAAAACTAAGAAGAAAAATGATATTATAAAAAGTTTTAAAAAGGTATTTTGCATCATATCATTTAGCCCATTGATTCGTGTATCAATCGTAATACTGGGTGTAAGTGATATGAAAAATAATAATATTAATAATTGAAGTACTAATCTCAACTTAGGTGAGACAATTATTTTTAAATCAGAGGACATGCCTAATAAAATAAAAAAACTAAAAGCAATTGTAAGAATTGGCTCATACGCATAAAATAAAAATGTTACCAAACTACAGAAATATAAACTGCCAGACAATGGTGTAGATTTATTTAAACTTAATAATTTTTTATGATCTTCATAATGCTTTATATTATCAATAAGTATTTTTTTCTTTTTTAAAAAAAAATTGATTAAGTATAAAATCAAAGAAAAAAAAACCATTATTAAGATTTCAAATTCCATTTATTCTTTCAATTATGCTTTTAACCTGTTTATCTAAGGGTATTTTTTTCTTATATTCAAATAAAATTTTTGTTTTTTTAGCAGATAAAAAATCTTCTTTCTGATCACCTATCATAAAGCATTCTGCAGTTTTAAATTTATACTCTTTTATTGCTTTTAATAGCATGCCATTTCCTGGTTTTCTAAAATTGCTTATCTTTTTATATTTTTTTATATTTCCACTAGGATGATAAGGACAATAAAAAAAATCATCAATTTTAGTTTCTTTTTTTGATAATGTTTTATTCATGAATTTATGAAACTTTTTCATATCATCTTCAGAAAAGTATCCTCGAGCAATGCCTGATTGATTTGTAATTACAATAACCTTTATATCTAATTGATTTAAAAATTTGATTGCCTCAAGTGATCCCTTCAACCACTTTAAATTTTTATTTTTGTAAACATATCCATAATTTTTTATTAAAACGCCGTCTCTATCAAAAAAAAAACATTTAATCATGTAATTTTATTGTTTTTCATCCTTACCAAATAACAGTTAATTGCAAAAATAGTCCAAAACATTATGGCGTTCCAATTTGTAAAAAAACTTCCCTTGGGAAGAAACGGTATAAAATAAATCATTAAAAAAATAGTATTACTAAATAAAAAAATATTTTTCTTTATAATACTATCTTTTATAAAAAGATAAAAAATATAGAAAAAAGAACAAAAAAATAAAATAACCCCTATTCCACCCAATTCTGATAGTATTTCAAATAATAGATTGTGTGGATGCGTTGTGCAATTTTTTTTTCTTAACGTTGGATAAATTTTTTCATCATATTTTGGGTCATTACAATAATTTCTAAAATTTTTAAGCCCTACACCCATTAATGGGTTTTCTTTAAAAATTTGAAATGCCGTAGAATAATGAGAAAAATAATGATTATCTTTATTTAAAAATTCTTCTTTTTTTTCTGTTATGATTAATTTTTTTATAATATCATTATTTTTTAATATCATACGTTGAAATTTATAATTTTTTTCTAACTGCGAAAAATTGAACATTAATCCTAAAATTAGAATTACCAGGATTGGTAAGATGTATTTTTTTAAATTTGAGAACAAAAAAAAAATTATTGAAAATAACAATAAGGAGATAAAATTAGATCGCTCTCCTGTAATATAGACGCTGTATATAGTCAGCAATGTTAAAGGTACGATTATTATTAGAGTCTTAATGATATTTTTTTTATAGTAAAAAGTGATAAACCCTAAGCACATTACAAAAAAACAATTAATTAAGTGTGCAATCTTAAGCTCGTCATCTAAGAAACCTCCTAATCTATAGAATTCACCCTGCGCAATAGCCTGATAACCTAGAATATTTTTACCTGTTATATTTTGTAATTGTAAATCTAAACAAATTATAATTAGAATATAGCTCCATGTAAAAAATATTTTTTTTATATCTATATAATTTTTATTCAAAAAATAACTCAAACTGATCACATAAAGTGGAAATCTGATAAAGAAAAATGACCTAGTAATACTGGGATCCTTTGAAATATTTATAAAATAATTTATTATAAAAAATAAAGTAAGTATAAATAAAGTAATAAATATCTTATCACAAACAATTAGCTTTATTTCTTTTTTGGTAACACTATAAAAAAAAAAAATAATTATTATTAAAATTAAAGTTTCTGCAATTAAAACACTAAATAAAAGTGCAATTGGAAAAATGATTATTATTGACTCTAGAAATAAGTTAAATTTTTTTTTGGCGATATTATGCATTATTTACTTTATACCATTCAACAAACTTTTTTAATCCTTTTGCTAAATTGACTTTTGGGTTCCAGTTAATTAATTTTTTAGCCCTACCTGTATTAGAGTAAGTTTTTTTAATATCTCCTAAAGGAATAGTTTTAGTAAATATGATTTTAAATTTTTTCTCATAATTTTTTTCTAATAAATTAATTAAATCCATTAGCTTGTCAGGTTTACCTTTTCCAATATTTAAAACTTCATGCTTATTTGTAAATTTTTTTTTAATTACACTAACAATGCCATCTATAACATCATCTATATATGTGAAATCTCTCAACATATTACCTTTATTAAATACAGTAATTGATTTTTTGCTTTTCAAATTATCTAAAAAACTATAGTAAGCCATGTCGGGCCTCCCATATGGTCCATAAACTGTAAAAAAACGTAATCCAACGCAATCTAATTTAAAATTTCTCGCATATGACTCTGCTATAATTTCATTAGATAATTTTGTGGCTCCATAAACTGATATCGGAATATTCTGAAAGTCTTTTTCATTAAATGGATAAATTTTTGAATCACCATATACAGAGCTTGATGAAGCATAAATAAATTTTTTTACTTTTTTAACTCTACTAATTTCAATAATGTTTAAAAAAGAAATTAGATTCTGATTAAGTGTGTTATGAGGGTTGGCTATAGAAATTCTCACCCCTGGTTGTGCTGCTAAATGTATAACTTTATCAATCTTGTATTTTTTTATTTTTTGACTCAATTTACTAAAATCTTTAAGATCTACTTTTAAAAATTTAAAGTTTTTATTTTTTTTTAATATATTGAGTCTTTTTTTTTTTAATTTTACTGAATAATAATTATTTAAAGAGTCTATACCAATAATTTTTTTATTTTTAAGTAATTTTTTTGCAAGATGAAAACCAATAAATCCTGCACAACCTGTGATTAATATCATAATAATAAGTTTCTATAGGCTAAAAAAAATAATTTAACAATAAATAAAAAATACATAATTAATTCTAATTTAAATTCATGTTTATAAAAATCTAAATTAAAAATACTTTTTTATAAATGCATTAAAATATAGTCTACAAGTATAAATTAATGAATAAAATAAACTGTAATTATTGTAAGTATAATAAATCTTAAAAGCATCTGATATTTTATTTAAATATTTGGATGATAAAGTATTACTTCTTAGAGTATACTCCGTTAGGTAACGATCAATGCCTCCAAAAATATAATTTTTTTTTGATATTCTGAGCCATAATTCATAATCTTCTTTTGTTTTTAAATTGGAAAATTTATATTTTTGCAAAATATTACTTTTAATGATTACTGAAGAGCAACAGATTGGGCATGCTTTTAAGAAACCTTCATAATTTATTTTTTTTGGTGATTTTACTTTATAAATAACATTTTTATTTAAATCTGATGCTAAATAATTTGTATAACATATGTCAAGTTTATTTTTTTTAATTGCTTTAATTTGAATTTTTAATTTATGTTTTTTCCAAACATCATCGCTGTCTAAAAATGCAATTAAATTTCCTTTAGAATTTTTAATTCCTAAATTTCTTGCAAACGCAACACCAGTATTTACGCGTGTTTTAATTATTTTAATTTTTTTGCTTTTTTTGGATAATGCATTCAATATCCTAGCTGAGTTTGGTGTATTTTCATCATTAATAATTATTATTTCTGTTTTCCAGTGGCTCTGTTTTAAAGCAGAGTTTATGCTTCTGTGAATATTTGTTGGATCTTTAAAATATGGAACTATAATTGATACTAACATTATATTATTACTATTTAATTAACATATTATATTATTTATTTAACATATTACATAAAGTTCAGAATGAAGAAAATTATTTTTTTTATGCCTAATATTGAAAGAGGTGGTATTGAAAAAAATTTAGTGCTGTTAAGCAAGTATTTTATTAATAAAGATTACAGTATTGAAATAATTTTTTCTAAGATATCTGAAGATATAAAAAATAATTTAGATAAAAGAATAAAACTAAATAAATCTAAAAATTTTATAAAAAAAAAATTTTTTTCTGAACGTATTAATAATTCTATAAACTCGTTTATCAACTTAATATTGTTAAATACCAAAAAAAAATCAATAATTATTTCAATGCAAGATCATCCTTTTGCAATAGCCGCATCCAAAAAACTTAATTTAAAATGTATTTTACGAATTGCAAATCATCCAAGTAATTCTATAAAATTTTTTAATAAATTTTATAAGTATAAATTTAAATTATTCATTAAATTATTTTTTTATAATTTTGCAAGTGGCATTATATGTAATTCAAAATCATCTACCTCATATTTAAAATCAAAGACTAATAATAAAAATATTATTAACATTTATAATCCAATTTTATTAGATAAGATTAATAAAAAATTTCATAGAAAAAATTATCTTTTGACTGTTGGAAGACTTGAAGATCAAAAAAATATAAAAGGAATAATATTAGCTTTTAAAAAAATTGAAAAAGATTATCCAAAATTTAAATTAGTTGTAGTTGGAAGTGGCCAAGAAGAAACTGTACTTAAAGAGCTTGTTAAAGTGAATGATATATCTCATAAAGTTAAATTTATTAAATATAAAGATCCAAAAAGATATTACAAAGAGTCTAAATTATTTATCTTAAATTCATTTTGGGAGGGGCTGCCTAATGTTTTAATTGAGTCTTTAAATTACAAATTACCTATAATTTCAACTGATTGTGAAAGTGGCCCAAAAGAAATTTTGTTAAATGGCAAGTATGGTTTTCTCACTCAAGTAGATAGTCCGTTGTTATTATCAAGGAAAATATCATTCATTCTTAATAACTATAAACTAGCAGAAAAAAAATCTAGTTTAGGCTTTAAAAGTTTAAAACGTTTTGACATAACATCTCAATGTCAAAAGTATGAAAGATTTATAAATAAAATAATATAATGGTTAAATTTTCAATTGTAATTCCAATTTTAAATGAAGAAAAAAATATTATAAAATTAACTGATCTTCTAAAAAAAAAAATTACTAATAAAACTGAATATGAAATAATTTTTGTTGACGATAACTCCAAAGATAAATCTCAAATTTTAATTAAAAAATTATCCCAACAAAATAAAAAAATAAAATTTATATTTAGAAAAAATAAAAATAGAGATTTATCTAGATCTTGTTTTGAAGGAATTGAGAAAGCTGCTTATCCATATATATTAATAATGGATGGAGACTTGCAGCATAATCCTAAATATATAACTAAAATGGTAAATTTATTATATAAAAAGAAACTTGATGTCGTTGTTGGTTCAAGAGATTTTTCTAAAATCAATCATGATAAATCACTAAGTTCAGTGAGACTTTATGCATCAATATTAATTAAAAGTTTTATTCATTTTTTTCTTGGTTTCAAAACTAACGACCCTTTAAGTGGATTTTTTTGTTTTAAAAAGAAAATAATCTACAAAAAGAAATTGTTTGGTAAGGGTTATAAAATTTTAGCAGATATATTATATAGCTCTAATAATTTAAAGGTTAGTGATGTAACGATTAAATTTGATCACAGAAAAAAAGGTAAAAGTAAAATGAGTATAAAAGTTTTGCTTTTAATATTACTATTTATAACCTCTAAATTCATCAACAAAATTATAAGTTAATTACTTTATCCAAGTATTTTTTTAAATAACTTCTATGGGTTGTTAGAATTATAATCTTATTTTTTTTATAATTTTTTAAAAAATTTATAAATATTTTTTCATTTTTTTTATCTAGAGCTGCAGTTGGTTCATCAAGTATTAATAAATCAGGATTAGCAAAAATACATCTTAAAAATGAAATACGTTGTTTTTCACCTCCAGATAATTTTTGATTTAAAGATAAATTATTACTTTCCAAAAAACTATTTCTGGAATATTTTTCCAAATTAAACTTGTTTAATAATTTTTTTATTTTCTTTTTATCATCATTAATTTTTTTTGATACATTGTTAAAGTTAAAAGTAATATTTTCAAATATTGACCCATCTATAATGTATGGATTTTGATTAACAAAACCAATTTTAAAAAATTTACAAATATTAGATGATTTTATTTTTTTTTCATTGATTAAAATTTGACCAGATTTAGGTTTTATAAGGCCTGATATAATATTTAATAAAGTAGTTTTTCCTATTCCACTTTTACCACATAAACCATAGATTTTTCCTACCTGAAAATTTAAATTTATATTTTTTAAAATATGAATTTTTTTTCTATTATTAATGTAAAAATAATTGATATTTCTTAATGTTAAATTGTAAATACTTTTTTTTTTAAAATCTTTATTTATTAACTCATTAGATAAATTTTTCTTTATAAGGTCAAGAGACTTATGATAATTAAGACAGCTATTCAAATTTAGGTTAATTTTATTTATTGGTGGTAAAATTCTCAAAAGAACAAAAACTAAAATAGCAATTGAAGATACAAAATTGACTGTATTGCCATCAAAATTAGAATAACTTATAAATATAAAAAGAAATGCTGAAATTTCAAAAAAAGTTTTAGGAAGAAGATTTAAAACTCCCGAAATAGTTCTGATCTTATAAAACTTTTTATTTTTTGAATAAAAATCTAAAGAAAAATTTTCTATCTTATTATATATTTTTATTTCCTTTATCGCAGAAAGTGTTTCATTTATATGGACAAAAATTTTTGTTTCTAGCAAATTTCTCATTGATCCTAGCACTACATTTTTTTTCCATGTAAAAATCAAAATAAAACTTAATAAAAGAAATAAGAATATATGGGAGGAAAAAAATTCTATTTCAATTAATTTAAAAGAATAAAATATTAATATTGATACATATATTAAATCTCCTGTAATAGACAAAATAGATTGAAATATTCCAGCAACAACATTATCTAAATCTTTAGTTAAAATTTTTGTATATGTGGAAATATTTATATTAATAAATTTTTCATAATTTATACTTAAAAAATTTCTAAAAACTTTTTTTGAAATATCTGCTGACATAGAATAAATATAATTAAAAAAATACCAGTTTTGAAAAACAAAAATTATATTTTTTAATATAAGTACAAAAGTTAAAAATAATATTTTTGAATATAAAATATTAATATCAAAATAAATTGATACTTCAGTTATTTTTCCTTGGATTAATTCAATAAAAAAACCATCTTGAGATATGTTTTGTGAAAAATTTATTATAAGAAATATTAAAACAACAAAAATTATATCAAGTAGAATTAATCCAAAAATTAAAATGTAATTAAATATTATTTTAACAAAATCTTTTAATGTTAATTTTGATATAAAAAATATTATAAAATTAAAAAATATCATTTTTCTGTAATAAAATAATATCCGATAGGATAATTTTTTTTATAGTTTTTGCTCAATAAATTTAGTATTTTATCTAAAAACAAACATATTAACAAAAATGGAATATTTATTACAAAAAAAAGTGGAATTTTATTTAAAAGAGTAAATATATTAGAATAAAATGAAATAAATATCCCTCCTATGAGAACATCAACTTTTACATTTTTGAATCCAATTTCTTTGAATTTTTCTATTAAAAATTGATCTGTAAATCTTAAATAATCATTAGGTGAAGGATGCACTCTAAATAAAAAAGGAACTGAACCTATAAGTTTTCCACCATTCTCTAACATGCAAAAAACATTTTTTAAACAATTGTCAAAATTTTTAATATGCTCCATAACATTGAATAGAAAAATATATTTAAAGGTACCTGAAATCTTATTGGGAAATATTTCAAGATCTATTGATAAAACTTCATCATTTTTTGAAAACTTATCAGCAAATCTAATATTTTTTATAGAACTGTTATATTTTAGGATATTGTTTGATGAATTAGAAGATCCTAAATCTAATATTTTGCCATCTGTTTGAAGTTTAGAGGTTTCTAATATTTGGTAAATTCTTAAAGGACTATATTTTTTAAATGTATAGAAACACAAAAGATATAAAAATTTAATTAAAGAGATTTTCATTATATTAGCTTCATTTTTTTAATATATTAAAAACTAATAATTGATATAAATATTTTTAAAAATGAAATTTTCATTAGATAGAAATCAATACGTAGCAAAAAAATTGGGTATACTCAATGGTGCTACAATATTAGATATTGGTTGTAGGGATATGGTGTTAAAAACTTATTTAAAAGGTAATTTTATCTATAAAGGATTAGATTTTCAAATTACTGAAAAATTAGAGGAAAATAAGGATTTAATAAATCATAATCTAGAGAATGGATTGCCAAAAGATTTAGGCAAATACGACATAATTAATGCGCTTGATGTTTTAGAGCATTTAGAGAACATACATGATATTTTTCAGGATTTATTTAACCACTCTAATAGTCAAATAATCATAGCTCTACCAAATATTGGCTATTATAGATTCAGACTAAGTTTTTTATTTAAAGGAATTTTAAGTAAAAAATATACGTTTAATAAAAATAAAACTGACGATCGACACAGATGGATACCTAATTATTACTCTATAAATAAATTTGTAGATGAAAATACAAACAAAAATTGGTTTTATAAAAAAGAAAACTTTATTTTTGAAAGAAAGAGAAATTTTGTATTTTTTAATATTGAAAAACTTCTTAGTTATTTTTTTCCGAATTTATTCGTTTACGAGGTAATATATTTTTTTAAAAAAAAATAATGCGTAAAATTTTTGATCTCTTTTGCTATAATGGAGAAAAAATAATTGATTTAAGACTAAATCTACTTAAAGATAAGGTTGATTACTTTGTAATTGGAGAGTCTGATGTAGATTTTAAAGGTAATATTAAAGAAAGATTTTTTAAAAAATCTAAATATCAAGAATTAAAAGATAAAATAATTTATTTAAATTTTAAAGAAGAAGATTTTAAAGATTGTAAAAACGGATGGGATATAGAGGCAAAATCAAGAAATTTATTAGCAAGGGGTTTGGGAACAGCTAAAGAAAATGATATAATTTTATTAAGTGATTGTGATGAAATTTTTAATCCAGATAAAATTCAATTAAGAGATGATTCTTTTTTCTTATATGAACAATTAAATATTAGGTTTTATGGAAATTATTTAGACATACACTATCCAATATGGACAAAGGCAGTTTCTTTCCCAATGTATAAATTAAAAAAATTGAATTTATGGGATATGCATTGTTTACATTACAATAAAGAAAAGTTCGGTAATGAAATAATTAACAAGATACCTTATGGGGGATGGCATTTCTCTTATTTAGGGGGATATGATGAAATTAAAAGAAAATTAAATCATTTTCACAATAATTTTATTGGAAAAAAAAATATACCCAACTTAGATAAAAAATATTTAATTGAAAAAAAAATTGAATATGGCCTAGATATTTTAAATTTTAATCATTTTTGGGATATTATTGAAAATTATCATTTAAACAATAAAGTAATTCAAAATTGGTTTGAGAGAAATAATCTTTTACTAAATAAAAAATCTAATAATTATAATATTCATAGATTAATTAATTTGCAAAAAAAAAGAAATTATATTCAGATTAAACTCTTAAACTTGTATCTTTATGTCAGAAAAAAAATACTATCATTTTATTTAGATAATTTTATTTAATTTTTTAATATAATTAATTTTGGATAATCAAGGTTATTTCCTTTACTTGTTTCCTCCGTCATGATGTAAATGTCACCATTAGGACCTTCGATAATATCTCTAATTCTTTTTCCTATTTTAATATTTTCTATAGAAAAAATTTTTTTTTCATTAAAATTATAACCTAGTAAAGTTATTTGTTTAGAGTATAAAGTTGAAATTATAATCTTGTTCTCCCACTTTTTAAATTTTTTACCAGAGTATACTAGTAAATTTGAGACTGCATATTTGGGGCCCCATACAAATAATGGTTTTTCATAAAACTCATTATTCATATTATCCTTATCTAGTGGCCAAAGATATTGATCTTGATAAGTTTGTTCATATTTTGGATGATTAAGATAATTTACTCCATAGCTAGCTAATGGCCATCCATAATTCATATTTTCCTTGATTAGGTTTAGTTCATCACCACCTTTTGGACCGTGTTCTGTAGAGAATATATTCTTATTTTTATCAACGAATAGCCCCTGTGGATTTCTATGACCCAGTGAAAATATTTTGTTTTCAAAATTAAAAACATTTATTTTTATAATTTTTCCAAAGTGTGAACTCATATCCTGAGATAAAATTGGTCCATTTACACCATCTGAAGAAAAATCTCCTATTGTTAACAAAACATTTTCTTCATCATATTTAAATATTCTTCCTCCCGAACTTCCACCTGCAAATCCTAATAATGGGGTGATATCTTTATCTAAACAATCTTTGGTAGAATATATAATTTTAACATCTTTAAATTTAAATTTTGGATTTGAAATAATTTCCGATCTATACAAATTAATTTTATGACATTTTAACTTTTCATCAAAAAAATTAGAAGAAAAAAAAATAAACTTTTTTTTATTAAACTCATTAACATGAATATCTTTTATATTAAAAAGTAAATTTATATTTTTTTCTTGTCCTACAAAATAATTGCTAAAACTTTTTTTATTATCAATTATTTTTTCTGAGAGTAAACTTGATTTATAAATAAATTTTTTTTGATAGATATTATAAATAAAGATTTTGCCGTCTCCATTAACAAATACTAGATTATCTTTGTTTATAAAATCAATTCCACCATATCTTGATTTAGATGGTAGATTAATATTTTCTAAGTTTATTTTGTAATAAAGGCTTTCAAGGGATTTTGGAATTGATGTTTTTTTTACAAAAAAACTAATATTTTTTTTAAAAAAATTTTTTGCTTCATAATTAAATGGAAAAATCTGATAATAAAAAAAAGCTGCACCAAAAACAAAACAAAAAATTGATAATAAAAAAATTTTATAATTTAAAATTTTATATTTCTTTAAAAATTTCATCAAGGCTCACTTTAAATTTAATATTTGTAAATCTTTGTGTTAATTTTTTCATCTCTAATTTTATTGAATAAAGTTCACTATCATTAATTTTTTCAAATTCTTTAATTTTCAAATATAAATCATCTACTGAATTATTTTTAAATACAAACGCATTTTTTTTATGAATATATAATTCTTTTGGACCATTAGGGCAATCACTTGTAATTATTGGAAGATTTAAATATCCAGCTTCTAGAATTGAGTGACCTGGCTCCTCCCATTTAGAAGATGATATATATAAAAATGATTTTGATATAAACTTAAATGGATTTAAACAAAATCCTTTTAAATAAATATTTTCAGTTAATCCATTTACTTTAATATATTTTTCTAATTTGTCCCTATCCTCTCCTTCACCTATAATTAACAAATTATAATTTTCTCTAATATCTTTTTTGTTAAATGCTTCTAAAAGTAAAAGATAATTTTTTTGACGAGTTAACCTACCTACAGAAATAATTACTTTTTTTTTAAATATAATTTCGTCAGACTCATTTATTTCTTCATATGATAGCTGTTTAATTTTTTTAGTTATTATTGGATTATAAACTGTAGAAATATTACTTGCGTTATAATCTAGTTTATCAATTATTAAATCCTTAGTTTTATTTGTCATAGTAATTATATAATTAGCTCTAGAGTATAATTTTTTCCAGAACAGTAATCTAAAATAATTTAATTTTGGATATCCTTGTATACTGCAAATTATTTTGATCTTTTTAAAAAAAATTTTGCACAAAAATAGTGGGACAATACTTATAAGATATGAAAATATAAAATCTGGCTTATGTTTAAAAATTATAAATGTAAGTTTTGGTATCGCTAAAATAGAAAATAAATATAAAAATAATTTTGAAAATATACCTGTTTTAGGCAAATATTTACTTACGTTAAAAATATTTAAAAAAATAATATTTTTAAACTCACTTTTGTTGATACTGCTAAATTCTCCAAGAACATCAATTATGTAGACTTTATAATTTGATCTATTGCTTAATGATAATGCTGATTTTAAAACCGCATTGATTGTACCTACATGGCTAATTAGAGGTGACCAAAAAATAATTTTTTTGTACATTTATAATAAAGATTAAATTAACACTACTTGTTTGATTTAAAATGTAAACTCTTGTAATAAAACAAAATTAAAATGAAATTTAAACTAGCAATTGTAGTATTAACATGGAAAGACTGGAAAAATACCATAACATGTTTAGAGTCTATTTATCAGCAAGAATATAAAAATTTTAAAGTATTTGTAATAGATAACAATTCACAAGATAATACATTCGAAAAAATTAAGGATTGGAGTAATAATAAAATCAAAATAAATGAGAGCTTAGTAAAACATAAAAATAAAAAAATTAATATCTTTGATCTAAGAAATAATAAAAAATTAAACCATAATAACCTTATTAAACATAAATATTTCTTTCTTGAAAATAATAAAAATTTAGGCTGCGGTTATGGTCACAATACTGGATATGAAATTGCTATTAAATTTAATTTTAAATATGTGGCAAGAATAGATAATGATATGATCATGCCAAAAAATTTTTTTTCCAACATAATCTCAAAAATAGATAATAAAGAAAATATTCAGGCTATAAGTCCAAAGATCATGTACAAATTTGAAAAAAATAAAATTTGGTGGCGTGGAACAACTATTGGAAATAATCTCAAAATTCAGAGACATCTTAGAAATTATCCATATGGTGAAAAAGATAACAAAAAACTTAAGGGATTAATTGAGACAGATGCTATAGCAGGTTGTGCAAGCATAATGAGAGTAGATAGATTAAAAAAGATTGGATTGAGTGATCCAGATTTTTTTTATGGACCAGAAGATATTGAATTTTCACGAAGGATATATAGCAAAAAAGGATCCCTTAAAGTTGATTTAGATACAAAAATTTTTCATGCTGTAACTCAAAGCTTTAAAAATTTAAGCAAAAGAAGAATGTACTTTGAATATAAATACAGATTATTGTTAATAAAAAAAATTGGAACATTTTATGATAAATTATTTGGATATTCAGTCTCAATAATTAAATGGTCGATTTATTTATTTCTTTTTATTATTCCAAAACATAGAGTAAAAATTGCTCCTGTGGGTAAGGCTATTTTAGATTTTTTTCTCGGCAGACTTGGTAATTTTGATAGAAAAAGATTGAATTAATTTATATTTAATATTTTATTTTTCTTTTTGAGAAATTAAAGAATAATAGAAAAAAATATTTTTTTATTAGAGACAAGTCATCTTATCAAATAATTTTTAATTTTTTAGATATATATAAATCTTTAAAAAAATAAAATGGAAATAAAATTAAATTTTTCTTTTTAAGAATTACCTCAGCGTCAGTATTAAAAACACATCCATGAAAAAAATATTGGACTCTAAAAGTTTGACAATTGCTTATTGGGTTTTGATTTTTAATTTCAAAATCGTTAGTGAATGAGTATGGAATAGGGAAAATTGCAATACATTTTTCATTTGTATTTATTTGGAAAGTAAGTTCTTTGCCAATAATTTTTCTAGATGATTTACAAATTTTTATATTTTCATTTCCAAATTTGTTATTTGATAGATAGAGATATTTGTCAAAATTTTTTATATCTTCTAAATAATTTTCATAGCTACTAATATTCTTTATTTTTAAAAATTCATTGATTGGATCTTTATTGCTTTTATAAACATAGAGGTTAAATTCATTAAAATTAAATGTTTTATCTATTGATAAATCATATTTTTTATCACTAAATATGTAATCAATTTTATAAAAATTAATTAATTTTGAGTCAATTTGTAACCGTGGAATTCTTTCTTTACGGTATAAAATATTTTCTTTTGTCTGATTTGCTTTAAAAGTAGATATATCTAAAAGTAATGAATGTCCTAAATTTGTTATAATTGAATTGGAATGATATTCAAATTCATTCATTGAATGATTAAATTTTTTATTAAAAACCTGATAAGACATGAAATCATCAAATTTGTTACTTTTGAGAATATGTTTAGAGTAATTTGTCTGTGGATTTGGAAAATCTATAAGTAATTTTTTTTTTTCATACTTTGGTTTTAAAAAATGATTTGAGTTTTTTTCCCAAAAATTTCTTTTTTGGATTGAATTATAAGAATAATAATTTTTTTCGTTAATTAAATTATCTTTTGATAAAAAAATTATATAATAATTAGCCGACTTAATAATAACTAAAGAGAATAAAATTATTGAAAAATACAATTTTTTAAGGTTATCCAAAGAAGAAAAAATTAAAGCGATTGAAAATACGTAGATATACTGAATTGAATAATCTATATAAATTGGACTTGGAAGTAACCATTTTATAATTTTAAATTTATAAATTAATCCCAAAGATAAAGATAAAAATAAAAATCCATAAATTATGAAGGCAATTTTTTGGTATGGAAAATCTCTTTTTTTAAAAAAATAGAATAAGTTTGTAATTATTAAAATTAAAAAAGTTATTTGAAGTGATTGAGAATTGAAAATTGCAAAATTATAGTGATCTTCAACTGGTAAGAGATAATTCCCAAGTGAAAAACGCGCTGTACCCATTGATAAAAGCACAAACATTAAACTGAAAGGTATGTTTATTGTAATTGCAATTAACGCTTGCTTATAATTTTTTTCAGAAATTAGAAACAATAAAAAATATAAAAAAGGTCCAAAACAAGTAACAAAGAAATACATTGGGTTTATCAAATAAGAAAATAGATTTCCTAAAATTAAAATTATTGAAAATAATATAAACCTTTTTTTGAAAAAAAGACTAAGTCCTAAAGAAATATTAAAAATAATAATAGGTAGATTTATATAAGATTGATGATCAAAAATCGTAAATGTATTTAAAAATAATAAATACAATAAAATAGCAAAAACTACAAAATTTAAAATTTTTTTTTTATTAAAAAAATAGATTGCAAAACTTAATACTGATAAAAACTCTAAAGTTCTAAGAAAAGATAAATATATTAAATAATCTTTCTGTGAGCTCAAATTATAATTTAATTCTGATAAAAAATTTAAAGTTGGATTATGGGGCGTTATAGCAATGCCATTTAAACTAAATATATTTACAATTATATCTAAAAAATTTTTATCTTTGCTTATATTGTGTATAAAATTGATCAGTAAATTATCAGTATAAAAATAAGTAATTTCAGAAAAATAAAAATTACTAACTAAAATAGTAGGTATAAAAATTAAAATTATAATAATTGATAATATAAAAAAAAAATTTATCCTATTCATTTTTTTATTAATATACATTGTCCTTGAAAATTTTTAATAAAGAAAAAACTTTTTGAAAATTTATAATAAATTTGATCTATAAACTTTTTAACACCATCTGCTCCATAAATTCCATAATCATCAAAAACAATTATTCCTCCTTTTACAATTTTCTTTTCTAGAAAATAAAAACTTTTTTTTGTCGATAGAAATGTATTTACATCTAAGTGACATAATTTAAATTTATAATTTTTAAATTTGTAAGTAAAATTATCAGGAAAAATACCTTTTAATATTTTTGTGTTTTTAAGCTTTAATTTATTTTTAGTTTTATTAATTATTTTTAAATTTTGGAATATGAATATATTTTTTGAATAAAATCTTTCTTTATCAACATAACCCTCAAATGTATCAATTAAAAATACTTTACCTTTTTTATTAGCTCTAGAAATAAGGAAACCAGCACCACCCATTAGACATCCAACATCTAATATATTTCCATTAATATGTTTAATTTGATTTGATAAATACCAAAGTGTGTAAAGTCTTCTAACATCAATTACAGTATACTTTTTTATTTTTTCAAAAATTTTAATAAATTCTTTATCTCTTTTCCATGGTGCAAAAAAAGCATTAGAAATAATTATTTCAGACTCATCTTTTTTAATATTCAAAAAAAACGATATAAAAAAAATTAAAACTCTATTAAGTAAAATAGAAAATTTTTTAAGAATTGTTATTTTAAAATTTCCAACAGGGTGATTAATTCTTTGCATTTTTTCCTATTCCAAACTTTATATAATCCAAAAACGAATAATATGAAAAGAAATATAAATTTTTCTTCTGCACCTTTATTAAATCATTTTTATCTAATATAGCTGTATGAAAATAATGTTGTAGTTTGAATGTATCAATTTTTTTATTATTTTTATAAAAATCATTTGTGTATGAAAATGGTATTGGAAATATAGCTAAGCATTTTTTATTTTCAGAATCAATTTGATATAACATTTCATTTTTAATGCTATAAAGATTATTTACCCTACAAAACTCTTTTATATTTGTAAATTTATTTAATTCTTTATTTTCAGTGAATACTACCTCATTAAAATATTTTAAATCATCTGTGTAAGATTTTTTTATTTTTATTTGATCAATTTTATAACTTTGTCTTTGAGGATACTCGTACAAAAATAGTTTAAAACCATCATATTTATAGCTACTAATTTTTTTTAGATCTACTTCTCTATCAGAAAGTATTAATCCAAAACCAAAAAAATTATTAAGATGATTGATATTTGAACTACTGCCTATTGTATTTTTACTCTTTTTTGACTTTTTTGGATTTAGAGCCCAAAAGGTATTTATATTGAGTAACAAAGAGTGTCCCTCATCAATTAAAATTTGATTTTTTGCAAACTCATTCCAAGTTAAAGAATGCTCAAGTGACTTATTATAAAATATTCTTGACCTATAAGTATCTGGCTCATTATTGTTATTTTTAAATATATATCTCGTAAAATCTGAATTTTTATTTGGAATATCAATTAAAACTGATTGACCTTTTGTATCATTTCTAAACTTAAATTCTTTATTTTTTTGCCAAAAATATCTTTGAACAAGATTCGTATTTTCATATAAAGAGTTTTTTTTAACAAGATGATTATAATTAATCATATTTTTGTGAACAGAATAAAATTTAATATTATTTAAAAAAAGGAAAATTGAGTACAAGAATATTTGAATTTTAAAATTTTTACATAATCTAATTAATGCTACTGCTATCAAACTTACATAGATATATTGAAGTGAATAATCAATATAAGTTGGATGTGGAAAATTTTGAAAGAATATATCTAATTTAATTAAAGCGCCTATAATTAAAAATATTATTAAAATAATTGAAATAGATTTATATTCTTTTGAAATAATAAAATTTTTTTTTTTGTAATTTAAGATATATAAAAACAAAATTAATAATAAAAAAATTATAAATAATTTTGAATTATAAATGTTAAAATTATAAAAAAAATCAGTTTCATTTTTAATTAATTTACTGAGTGCAAATCTTGCTGTTCCAGAAGTTAAACCAATATAATGTAAGGTAAAAGGAATGTTGATTAATAAAGACAAAAATATTTTTTTATATTCTTTATTAAAAATCAAAAAAATTAAAAAAAATAAAAATGGGCCAAAAACTATAATAAAAAAATAAGATGGATTTATTAAATATGACCAAAAATTACCCAAAAGAAAAACTACTGAATATAATTTCAGATTTTGTTTTAAATAAAGTGAAATAATAATTGTTAAATTAAAAATAATTATAGGAAAATTAACATATGATTGATGATCAAATACGTTGAAATGATAAACAAAAATTAAAAAAACAAGTGATGAAATTAATAAGTTTGGTCTTTTGCCCAAAAAATAATTAACCATTAAATAATAGGTTATGAATTCTATTATTCGAAAAATTGTTAAATATAATAGATATCCATATTGACTATTTAAGTTATAATTTAGATCGGAAAGGAAATTTAATTTAGGATTTATTGGAATAAAAGGTATCCCAAAAATGTTGAACTTATTTATTAATATCTCAGAAATTTTTTTATTAGAGCTAAGATTATGAAGAATCTCCATAAATATATGGTCTGAATAATAGTAAGTTATTAATGATGAGTTTAAAATATTTATTGCTAAGCCGAATATTATTAAAAATGTGAATGATATTAAAAAAAAACTACTCTTTCTCATAATTTATAAAATTAAAAAATAATTCTATTTACTTTAGATTTAATATTTTTTTGTCTTATATATTGAGCTATTGAGTGCATTAGAATATGATGACAGTCTTCTACTAATCCATAATTATTTGTGTTTATATGAATATTGATATCTGAATTATTGTTTAAATAACCTCCTTTAAAACCACAAAAACCAATTGTTTTTATCCTTTTTTTTTTTGCAAACTTAACTAAATTTATAATATTTTTAGAGTTCCCAGATGAACTTATAATTATAATTAAATCACTTTTTTTACAGTATGTTTCTGCCTGATAAGTAAATACACTCTCGTAACCTATATCATTTGAAATAGCTGAAATTAAACCTGAATTAGAATTTAAACTAAATAGTTTTGGTTTAAGTTTAGTCTTTGTTCTAAGCATTTTTGTAAAATCAGTGACATAGTGATTGGCAATTGAGGCTGATCCTCCATTTCCACATACAAATATATTATTATTATTTTTTATTTTTTTTTCTATTATCTCAGCTGCCATTTCTATTTTATTTAAATCTACATTTAGTAAAGATTTTTGAATATTGTTTCTATATTCAAGAAAAAAATTTTTTAAGGAAAAATATTTTTTTATTGGAAAATTATTAGACATATTTCTTTATTAAATTACTTTTCATTGAGTCTTTTTTAATTTTTAAAATTCTATTTATCTTTTTTACATCATTTGAAGAATTTACTTTAATTTCCTCCAAAGCAAAATATATAGTTTTTTTTTTTAATAATAATTTTTTAAAAAATTCATCAATTTTTTTTAATTCAAAAATCATTTCAATACTATAAAATATTATGCCATCAATATTTTCAATATTTTTTATTAAAGAGTTGAGCATTAAAAAACAATTTTTCATGTTATATTCTGTAGAACTTAATTTAAAGAAAATTTTATTTCTCTCGGCAAAATCTCTTATTACAAGATTTTGAACTCTTTGAGGTATGAAATTTGTACCAATTAGTCTAGAAAAAATATAGCCCCTAAAACCTTTCTCATTATTTTTTTGTTCTTGGTTCTTCATAGTTCATTCCATAGATTGTTGCTGGCCTTACTGAGATTGGTAAAAAAGTTTCTGCAATGTCTTTTTTATCATAGGGAGACATTAAAGATTTAAACCTACAATTAAAACTCCATCTTGTTTCATTCGTCATATTTACTTTATTCCCATGAACTAATTGATGAGAGAATATTAAGCCTTGTCCATAATTAATTTTTAACCATTCTATTTTTTTATCTATTGATTTTTGAAGCATATAAGAGTCTTCATATTTGTAAAAATTTTTATAAAAATGTTTGTTTTTGTTCTTATCTAAAATAAACATTGATTTTGTTTTATCAACATTAACAAGCGGTATCCATAAAACTACCTCATACGGCGAACACCCAGACCACACATCAGAATGTATTGGTAAAAGAGAACTATCATCTCTAGGAAACTGAATACTTAAGTTTACTTTTCTTTGCATTGCAAGTTCATTTCCACAAATTGTTTCAATTAAATCCCTAGCCAGTTCAAAATAGTTTTCTAAAAACCAACTTTTATTGTTCAGGTAATTATAGACATTCATTCTAAATCTATTTAAATCAGACAATGATAAGTATTTATGGAAAGAATTTAAAATATCTTTTTTATCAATTTGATTAATCTTAATTCTTTGTTTTGAAAATTCTTTTAAAATAATTTTTTCAACTTCTTTTTTAATCTTGTTTAGTTTATTAACATTCTTGATATCAAATAATATAAATCCACTATTATTAAATTTTTGGATAATTTTTTTTTCTTTAGACGAAATATTATATTTGAACATTTAAGAATAATTGTTAGAAGGTTTCATAAAAATTACAACAATTTTAAAAATACTGATATACATCAAATATGACAATACTTATTACTGGCGGAGGTGGCTACATTGGGACTTTACTTGTAAATAAATTAATCAAACAAAACAAAAAGGTTAGAGTTATAGATAACTTTTGGTTTGGTAATTTTTTAAAAAAAAATAAAAATTTAAGTATAATTAAAAAAGATATACTTAATTGTACATCTAAGGATTTAAAAGGTGTAAAATCTATTATTCATCTTGCATCTGTTGCTAACGACCCAGCCTCAAATCTTGACCCAAAATTAACTTGGGAGATTTCTTGTTTGGGTACGATGAAGTTATGCGAACTTGCAAAAAAAAATGGTGTTAAAAAATTTATATTTGCATCATCAGGTAGTGTTTATGGAATTAAAAAAGAAAAAAAAGTCCATGAAAAATTAGATTTAGTCCCAATAAGTGATTATAATAAAACTAAGAT
>Ga0206129_10002287_pt1 | contig 24039 bp, 21 predicted proteins | sample Helgoland_Spring_8_FD_148616 | JGI IMG/M metagenome (GOLD analysis project Ga0206129, IMG submission 148616) | Pelagic subsurface seawater microbial communities from Kabeltonne, Helgoland, North Sea - Helgoland_Spring_Bloom_20160502_2 | ecosystem: Environmental > Aquatic > Marine > Epipelagic ...
AACCTGGCGCTGATTCGATTCGATTTCGCTGCTCGTCTCCCACAAGACATCCTCTCGAACTGGGTGGTGTTCGGCAATACCACGACTCCGAACCTCGGTCCACCTGCACACTACGCGGTTAACATCAACGCCGTGCACACCTTGAATGTCGCGTTGACCGGCGCCACCGGATACATCGCAAGTCATATCGCTGTTGCCCTCGCCGAACACGGGCACTGGGTCGTCGGACTCGACAATTTTGTCAACAGCTCGCCACTTGTGCTTGACCGTCTCGCCACGATCTCCGACACCGGCATGCCATTTGAGGAGCTTGACCTGTCGCAGACCGACGAGGTCGCTTCGTTTCTCTCGACCAACAAGGTCGACGCTGTCATCCATCTCGCAGGGCTCAAGTCGGTGGCCGATTCTGTCGCTGAGCCGGTGCGTTACTACGAGAACAATGTCGCTGGCAGCATCAGCTTGCTGACGGCGATGGAGCAGGCCAAGGTCCACGGCATTGTGTTCTCGTCCTCGGCCACGGTGTATAACCCTGACCAGGTCAGCCCGCTCAGCGAAGACGCAGAAACTGGACCGATCAATCCCTACGGCCGAACCAAGTTCATGGTCGAGCAGATCATTAACGACGTGGCCGCGTCATCACCGCTTAAGGCCATCAACCTGCGATACTTCAACCCCGTCGGTGCCCACCCCAGTGGGCTGATCGGCGAAGACCCCATCGGCCCGCCAAACAATCTCATGCCCTTTGTCATGCAGGTCGCCGTCGGCATGCGGGACGAAGTCCTGATCTTTGGCGACGACTACACCACTCCCGACGGCACTGGCGTACGCGATTACATCCATGTGTGTGATCTCGCCGACGGACACGTCGCGGCGGTAGATGCGCTTGCCAACAGTGGGTCAAGCCAAACGATCAATCTGGGAACAGGCGTTGGTTCATCGGTGCTCGATGTACTCGCTGCAGCCGAACGAGCTGCAGACCGAACCATCCCCCATCGTGTTGTTGGACGCCGTCCCGGCGATGCCGCTATCAGCTACGCCGACCCCACCCGAGCACACGAACAACTCGGCTGGCGGGCCCAAAGATCCCTGGCCGATGCGTGTGTTGATCACTGGCGCTGGCAAGATCAAAACCCACAGGGCTATTCCAGCTCGTAACATCACTTCGTCGCCAACCACTTGTGCGGTTGCCGGCTTCCACCCTTTTCACTCCCCAGACTCACTGGAGCACCAAATGTCTGTTCGCATCGTCACCGACAGTGGCTGTGATCTGTCACCCGAAGTTGCCGACGCTTTGGGCATCGTTGTCGTGCCGCTGAGCATCCGGTTCGGTTCCACCGAATACACCGATCGTATTGACCTCTCCCCCGAGAAGTTCTACGAGGAAATGGCTCAACGCGACGAACTACCCGAGACCGCAGCTCCGTCCCCTGGTTCATTCGCGAAGGCGTATCAGTCGCTCCTCGCCGACGGTGCGACCACCATCCTCAGCATCAACCTGTCCGAAGCACTTTCTGCAACCGCGCAAGCTGCACGCACCGCCGCCACCCTTATCGAAGGCGCCGACATTCGTATCATTGACTCCACGTCAGTCACCGTCGGTCAGGGCACCATCGTGCTTCGGGCCGCCGAGGCCGCCCGCGATGGCGCAAACATCGAAGAAATCGTCGCCAGCACCAATGACCTCGCTGCGCGTACCCACGTGCTGGGTGTGCTCGACACGCTGGACAACCTGAAGAAGGGTGGCCGCATCGGCAATGCCCAAGCCATGATTGGTTCACTGCTGTCGATCAAGCCATGCATCGATATCAGCAGTGGGGCAGTTGAAGAAGCTGGCCGTCAGCGCACCAGGAAGAAGGCACTAGCCTGGCTAGCCAACTCGCTTCCTGCGAACGCCAAGAACGTCGCTATCGGCCACGGTCTCGCCCCCGATATCGACACCTTCGTCAACATGATCGACGTCGAAGTAGATCGTGTCAACCTGATCGGGCCTGTCGTGGGCACCCACGGCGGACCACGCGTCGTCGGCCTCAGCTACACGGTCTAGAACCGCTCCGCTCCCACCTCCATTCCACCCCGCATCCACCCCGCACCAACGTCAGAGGTTGCCGGGACCACAGAACTGTGTAGCTCAGACAGCAGTCATAAGCGCAGCGAGTGAATCCGTACTACCCCCGCTCCGACGCAGTTTCCATGCCTGCTCGGTACTGAACCGGTGCAAACGAAGCAAGCCGAATTGAATGATCAGGAACTACAGTCGCGCGTGTGAGTGGTGACGATCGCGCCTTGGTGGCGCAAGCTCAGGGCGGCGACCGTGCCGCGCTCGATGAGCTGCTTCGACGTCACTATGACCGCATCTACGCAATCTGTCGGCGAATTGCCGGCAACGATGCTGACGCCGCCGACGCCACCCAAGAAGCGCTTATGGCCATCGTGCGTGGGCTGGCCAAATTTGACAACCGAGCCGCGTTCTCGACGTGGTCATACCGGGTCGCAACCAATGCCTGCCTCGACGAGTTGAGACGACGCAAACGTCGGCCGACACCTGCGCTCGTCGACGAACACGATGGTTGGGCCGAACAGAATACCCACGACCGAACGCCGGCCTTTGACGAACAAATCGCCGTGCGTGACGAAGTCCAAGCCGCCCTCAACCAGCTCCCAGAAGAGTTTCGCGCGCCCGTGGTCTTGCGTGACTGTGGCGGACTCGACTATGCCGAGATCGCAGAAACACTTGGGATTCCGCCAGGTACCGTGCGATCTCGTATTGCCCGGGGTCGAGCGAAACTCGCAGAAATACTGCACGCCGGGAACCAGCCCACTCGTGGCGAACGTCAGAACAATCAGTCATGAATCCGCTTCCACCAAACACTGACGAGCTCGTCTCGGCCTATCTCGATGGTCAAGCCGCGCCCCACGAAGTCGTCATTGTTGAGTCCAGCCCTGAGCTGATGGCACGCGTCGAAGCCACGCGCAGCATCGCTGATCTGGTCAGCGGACCAGCTGCGCCTCCGGCTGCACAAAAGGACGCCCACATCTCCGCGGCCCTTGATGCCTTCGACGCTCTCTTTGCCCAAGATGTCGACCAGGTACCACTGGCTGCTTCCCCCGTCTTGACTGCCGTGCCGACATCTGCGGCACACCACGCGGTTGAACACGCCACAACATCGCCTGCTCCGGACACAACCACAACCAGCGGTGTGACCTCGCTTGCTACTGCTCGCGAAAAGCGCCAACCTCGGCGGTTCAACACCGGCATCATCGCCGCAGCTGCAGCAGTCGTTCTACTCTTTGTCGCCGTCGCTGCGTTCGGACTCGGCGGTGGTGAGGACTCCTTCGATGTCGCATCAACACAATCTGAGGCTGCCAATACCGTTGCTGACGCCCCCGAGATCGAGTCCTCCACCGACGGTGCGAGCGAAAGCGAGATGATGACCGCCGAACCTCCGGCCGTCGGCGCGCTCGAAGCCGCACCTGCACCAACATCAGCGTCACCCCAAGCTGCTGCCTCTCAGCCTGCTGAAGTCATTGCCGATGAAGAGGAGGAGATGGCCGCCGACGCTGCTTCCGATGATGGCGGCGGGCTCGACTCCGAAACAGGAGCGGCCCTCGCAACCGAGAGCCTCGCTCTTGCACCACTCCCGCTGTTCGTCGGAGACTTCCCCGACCAAGAGGCACTCCTTCGTGAACTCGAGCAGGTGCCCGTCGACGAATTAGCCAAGCGAGTTGAGCCGTTCGAACCGGGATTGTTCCCTAGCTGCCAACAAGACGTGCCCGAACTCATCGCTATCGAAACGGCCACCCTTGTTGGCGGAGCCTTTATTGCGGGTGAAGCTGTCGAGGTACATCGCATTGGCGAAAGCGACGACATCGTTCTCGTCGACCCCACAGACTGCTCGGTTCTTCCCGCCACACCCTGACCTAGATCACCACACGCACCCTTCTTTCGCCGACGCGGCGCGAGGACGATAGGCTTTCGTTCGCATGGCTGAGACGAACGACCCGGTAGAACGCAGCGAATCCTTGCCCGTCCCCGGGCTTCCTCTTGATTGGCACGTACTCGCCACCGAAAAGGTCGTTTCAACCGTCGACACGGTGCGGGTCAAAACATCCGGCCCCGCCATCAAGGTTTCGCGAGCAGTTGTGTTTGGCCTTATGGGAGCCTTTATTGGCCTCATGGCAGTGATCTTGCTGCTTATCGGCCTGGTTCGCCTGCTCGACAACATCCTGCCAAAGGATGTATGGCTGGTGTATCTGATTCTCGGTGGCCTGTTCTTGGCCCTGGGCGGATTCATCTGGTCAAAGCGCCCTCACCGGGCCGCATCCTGATCGACTACATCGTGCGTCTTGGACTGCTCGTCAGACCATGCCCATGATCGATCACCCCAACCGGCGGAATGCGCTCGCATCAATGCGGGTTCCCAGCCAGTCACATTCTTAGGAGCAGCTATGACCGCTGAGCATCATGAAGTCATCATCATTGGTTCCGGGCCTGCTGGCCTGACCGCCGCAATCTATGCAGCCCGAGCCCGGCTTGCCCCGCTCGTCATCGAGGGTGAACCTTCATCCACGAGCGATCAGCCTGGCGGCCAGCTCATGTTGACGACCGATGTCGAGAACTTTCCCGGGTTCCCCGAAGGAATCATGGGCCCTGAGCTCATGGGTATGTTCCGGACCCAAGCGGAACGTTTCGGCGCCACCATGGTCACTCGTAAAGTCGTCAAGGTCGACCTGTCAGACTCACCTGGCGATACACCGCACCAACTCTGGATCGACGACGCAACCACTCCCGAACCCACCTATACAGCGACCGCCGTCATCATTGCGACCGGCGCCCAATCGCTAATGCTGGGCCTTCCCAACGAATCGGCTCTTGTTGGCCATGGCCTAAGCACCTGCGCTACCTGCGACGGGTTCTTCTTCCGCGACCAAGAGATCGCTGTGGTTGGCGGTGGTGACTCGGCCCTCGAGGAGGCCATGTTCCTCACCCGCTTCGCCAGCAAGGTCTCGTTGCTTGTTCGCCGCGACGAACTGAGGGCCTCAAAGATCATGCAGGACCGAGCGTTGGCCAACGAGAAGATCGAAATCGTATGGAACACGGTGGTCACCGGTTATCTCGGTGATGGCATGATCTCTGGTATCGCTACTGAAAATACCCAGACTGGCGAAGCAGGAACGCTCGATGTCACCGGCATCTTCATCGCCATTGGCCATAAGCCATCAACGAGCCTATTCGTCGATCAACTCGAGGTTAAACCAAACGGTTATCTCGTCGCTGAGCCAAATTCGACCCGCACAGCGATCCCTGGTGTCTTTGCCTGTGGTGATGTCGTCGATGACTACTACCGGCAAGCCATTACTGCGGCCGGCTCTGGTTGCCAGGCCGCGATTGACACTGAACGTTGGCTCGAGGGCCTCGACGACTGAGACCTGACTCTCGAAGTCACACTCCCACCACGAATTGCGGAATAATCGTGAGATTCTACGAGTTTCACGTGACACAAGTAACTACCTGATCACCTACAGCCACTAGGTTCGAAAAAGAACCCTCAAGGAGTCTCCCATGTCCGACAAGATCACCAACCTCACCGCCGAGACGTTCGACGAACTCGTTGGCGCCGCCGAAGGTCCCGTACTGGTGGACTTCTGGGCCGAGTGGTGTGGCCCCTGCAAGATGATTGCCCCAATTCTCGACGAAATCGCCGATGAACAAGGCGACAACATCTCGATTGCCAAAGTGAATGTCGACGAGGCTAATGAAATTGCGTTGCGTTACCAGGTGATGAGCATTCCAACGCTGCTGGTTTTCAAAGACGGCGAAGTCGCCAAACGTATGGTCGGCGCATCGGGCAAGGCCAAACTGCTCGAGGACATCGCCGAGTTTCTGTAGGCCCGTACTTTGGCCGCTATTAGCTGCCTCAACCCACTGTTTGGGGATGCACAATCAACGTATATGAAGATCGACCCTCGAGGGTCGATCTTTACTTTAGACGCGATGTTCCACAATGGCCGGTGCAGTCTTTACACAGCTTTGTGCACATCCTGTGTAAACCGCAGAAAACTCTCGACCAAAGCTAAAGACTTACCCAATTGGGGGTATGTTGGATGCTTCGGTCATGAGCGCATAAATGCGCTCCAGATCGTCGATATCAGCAAAGTCGATCGTCACCCGTCCCCGTTTATTCCCCAAGGTAATCCCCACCTTGGTGGCAAACAGGTCGCCCAGTAGCTCTTCGAGTTCAAGCAACGCTGGCGGCTTCGTAACGCCGACGACCGCATCACCACTCGCCTGGAGGTCGTCTGGCTGGGGCGACCCCCCACCAGGGGCTGCATCGCTGATCGCCTCGCTATCGCGAACCATTGCCTCGAGTGCTCGCACACTCAGGCCATTACTGAGTACCTGGTTGACCAACGCACTCCGATCGGACGCGTCTACGGTCACCAGTACACGGCCGTGGCCTGCGCTGATCCGTCCGTCGATGATCAGTAGCTGGACATCCACTGGAAGCTGCAACAATCGCAACGCATTCGCAACTGCCGGGCGACTGCGCCCGACACGAGTTGCTACTTGTTCTTGCGTTAGCGCGAAGTCCTCGATCAGCTGCTGAAACGCAGCTGCTTCCTCGATCGCATTCAGCTCAGCACGTTGGACATTCTCGACGATGGCTTGGGCCAACGATGTTTCATTGTCGACATCGCGCACAATGGCGGGAATCCGGTCAAGGCCAGCCCGAGTTGCGGCCCGCCACCGGCGTTCGCCAGCGATAAGTTCAAACTGGGTGTCACCATGTTTGCGGACGAGCACAGGTTGCAGCACGCCAAGTTCACGAACCGACGCGGTCAGAGCGACCAGCGCCTCCTCATCAAACGCCCGACGTGGCTGATACGTGTTGGGCACGATGTCGCCAACTGGGATATCTCGAAGTGGACTGTCATCCACTGGTCGTGACGGTTCAGACGGGATGAGCGCGCCCAGTCCTCGACCGAGTCCACCCTGCCTAGGCTTGGCCATTGAGCACCTCCTGGGTTACTGCCCGGTACGCAGCAGCGCCGCGGGAGTCCGAATCAAATGTGGTAATTGGTTGCCCGAACGATGGGGCCTCCGACAAGCGGACCGTTCGAGGAATGACGTTTTCGCAGACAGTTTTACCGAAGTGTGATCGGACCTCGTCGACTACCTGGCCAGCAAGTCTGGTCCGGGGGTCAAACATCACCAGCACAATATGGTTGATTACCAAGTCTGGGTTCAGGCTTGCCTTCACCAGGTCGACATTACGCATGAGCTGGCCCAGCCCTTCGAGCGCGTAGTACTCACACTGAATCGGCACCAGGACCTCATGGGCAGCGGTGAGGGCATTGATGGTCAGCAGACCCAGCGATGGTGGGCAATCAATGAGGACGTAGTCGAAGTCATCAATGACCGAGTCGATCGCTAACCGCAACCGGTGTTCTCGACTGAGCAGCGATACCAGTTCGATCTCGGCTCCAGCTAGGTCGAGGCTACTTGGCAACACAAACAGGTTCTTGATCTCGGTGGGCTCGATACAGCTATCCGTGTCCTGGTCATGGAGCATGACGTGATAGATCGAATACTCAAGTTCTCGAGGTTCTAAACCAAGCCCAGTCGATGCATTCGCTTGTGGATCAAGATCGACGAGTAACGTTCGATATCCCTGTTCTGCCAGGCAGGCCGCAATATTGACCGTCGTTGTGGTTTTGCCAACGCCACCCTTCTGGTTCGCAACTGCAATAATTCGGGGGAGTGGCATCGCCAAAACTGGCTCAGGCTCAGCCACCTCGCTGGCTACAGGCTCTGTGGTCTCATCGGAACTACCCTCGACTGTCTCAGGTACATCCTCGTCGCCGATAGCCGTTGTGAGATCAGCCGCACGTTCGCTGACCATGGACTCAGCGGCCTCGGTAGGCACGACCTCTGTGGCCGGGTCTGGCGTGGCTGGGTCTGGCGTGGCTGGGTCTGGCGTGGTAACGGCTTCTGCCTTATCCGCCGCTTGCACCCAACCAGCGCCGTGAGCGTGAGGCTCTGCCTCATCCGGTGGGAGATCAGGGTCGGTTGCCCGCTCCAGTTCAGCCCACTCCTCGTCGGTTAACTCATCGGAAGAAGACGGTGTGTCCTGAGCCGGAGTCTTTGACAAAAAGTCAGATGGTTCCACTTCGGCACCAGTGTGAGGGAGGTCGCTCTGCATCGCAGCTAAACTCTAGCGTCACCGCCCAATTGGTGGGCGCGAAACCACCTAGCGCAGCCAATCTTTCCCTGCAACAGGCTCGATCACTCGTTCCGCCGCCGCCGATACTCAATCGAAAATGTTTCACGTGAAACACAGTGGTCCGGTTCGATAGCGCCACCTCACCTACCCCGACGCTGAGGGGGTGGATCAATTCGAATGTTTCACGTGAAACAGCCGTGGTGATCGGCTGTGATACCGCATACGCGCTAGCTCCGAAACCAGCCACGCCGTGGCCGAGGGGGGAGTCGTGGAGCCTTGGGAGGTGCCATAGCTATCTTCTCAAACACTGCGAATCGGGTGGCGTCGCGTTCTACATAACGAACCGCCCCAAACCCTAGGCTCTGCACGCCCGACGAATCCCACCGGGTTTCTTCGCCCGCGTCCACTGGCGGTTCACTCACGATGAATACGCCACCTACTCGTACCAGGCCGGCGGCACACTCAGCTGTAAGGCTCGACGGGCCGAAGGCTCGGGCCACTACCACATCGAAGCTTTCCCGATACACGTCATCGTGACCAAGGTATTGCGCCTCAATACCTTGCACGTCAACTCGATGTTGGAGACCAAGGCGAAGGATGGTGCGTTCGACCTCGTCAGCCCGAGCAGTGCGCATATCTACGAGCGTCCACTGTGTATCAGGCCATAACGCGGCCAACGCTACGCCCGGCAATCCCCCACCGGTGCCTAGATCGCAACACCGTTCGATTGTTCTACCTTCGGCAACCTCAGCCAAAACAGAAGAAAAGCTGGCGCAATGCGCCAGCTGTTCCTCTAAATCGCCGCCAATGGTACCCAGGCGGTGGGGGCGCTCCAGCGCGGCCAGAAGGTCGCGCTGGAGGTCAGAATTCATTCTTCTTCGTCGCTCGCATCGGTCGCAAGAATGACGATGTACCGGCGAGGGTCGCGTCCTTCGGACACCGTTTCTACCCCAGCAACTTCAGCCACGGCATCATGGATCAGCTTGCGATCCGCAGCTCCCATTGGCTCCATAGCCTTGCTTTCGCCGGATTCTGCCACTGATTGGGCGAGGTCGGTTGCAAACTTCGCGAGCGCTGCTCGGCGGCGAGCGCGATACTCATCGACATCGACTTGAATGCGGTGATACCGGCGGCCGGCAGCTGCACGATGCATTGCCGTCCGAGCAAGCTCTTCGAGCGACTGCAACGTCGAGGCCTTATTGCCTACGAGGCGGCCAAGGTTCTCGCCAGTGACCTGTGCTTGCAGCGTGGTGCCTTCCTCGACCAACTCGACCTTGGCCGATGGGTCGAAGGCAATCGCAACACCGGTAACAAACCCTTGGAGAGTCTCGCGTTGTTCGTCGACCGGCATTTCAACACGATCTTCGTTGTTGCGGTTGCCACGATCGCCACGATCGTTGCGGTCATTACGCTGACGGTTGCCGCCACGATTACGGCTACGACCACCACCATCACGACCGCCACCATCACGACCACCGCCATCACGACCGCCACTTGGACGAGCTTCGGAAGTAGCCGGTGCGACTACATCCTTTGTACCAGCATCGTCTCGCTTGGCTCCATCACGCTTACCACTGTCACGCTTGCCACCATCACGGTTGCCACCATCACGATTGCGGTTGCGACCGCCACCGTCACGGTTGCCACCATCACGGTTGCCACCATCACGACCGCTGCCGTCACGCTTGCCACCATCGCGGTTATTGCCCTTGCCATTCGAACCTCGACCGCCGCCGCCACGGTTGCGATTTCGATCGCCACCTCGCGACGGACGACGCTCTTCTTTTGCAGGAGGTGCCTTCGGCTTAATGCGAGCTCGCACTCGGGCCTCAGACTTGGTACGACCGAATAGGCCGGTCTTGCCTTCTTCAATTACTTGAATCTCGGCGTCGGCAGAGTCGACACCCAACAAGTCGAGGGCCCGAGTCTGTGCTTCTTCGACCGAACGAGCGGTCGTAACAATCCAATCCATGGACTTCGCTTTCTATTTCTTCCCGCGTCGTTCAGAGCTGGAATCGCTCTTGGGAGTTACCCGACGTGAGACCGGTTTTTCCGGTGTTTCATTCATTTGTGGAGCAGAACGTTTTGCACGTCCCCACCCCGAGACTTTTTCAGCGGGTTCCTTTGAACCCTTGCTGGTGCTTGATTTCTTGCTGCTTTTAGCCGCGTCTGTCGATGCCCGCGGTGGACGAGCACGATTCTTGGTGCTCTTCGCGCTGGCATCGGTCGTAGGGCGACGAGATCCATGACGTGCACTCGGTGCCACGTCTGCCTTGGTCTTTGATCCTCCGCCACCAAACAGGGCTGCAAGGGGATTCTCGGGCTCATCGTCGTCGTCGTCGTCATCGTCGTCATCGTTATCGAATTCGATCGGCTTGTTCAGCTCTTCGTTTTCGTAAACGCTTCGGGTAATGTAGGCCTGCTGGGCAATGCGCAAGATGGCCGACACGATGAAGTACAGCACCAAACCAGCGGGCATGGTGAACGAGAAGACTGGCAACATCCACGGGATGATCCGCATGATCATCTGCTGCTGAGCGCTGACCTCGCCGGTCATCCGGCCTTGAATCTGGCGTTGCTGGTACCAACCCAGGACCGCGACCAGAACAACCATGACCAAATAGGGGAGTGCTGCGCCAATACCGTCTTGCAGCACTTCCCACGGGGACCGGCTCAAATCGAGGCCGATCCAGTCCATTTTGTTGGCCTGCACAAGGTCGAGATACATCTCAGCCTCGTTGCCTGCTTCGCGATGCAAGTATTCAGGGTTGAAGTTTCGCGACACGGTGTCGGTAAAGAGGTCAACATTGATCGCTTCGCCAGGCCCCGCCGCACTCTCGCCAGCAATACGTCGGGCGAAAGAACCACCGCTGGCGAATCCAGCATCTGAGGATCGGCGGGTGATGCCCCGGAGGACACGGAACATGACGATGAAGACAGGAGACTGGATAAGAATTGGCAGGCAACCACTCAAAGGGCTGACGTTGTGCTCTTGATAGAGCGCCATCATCTCCTTATTAAGCTGCTCGCGATCGTTCTTATGCTTCTTCTGCAACCGCTTAACTTGGGGCTGCAATCGACGCATCGACACCATCGATTTGGTGCTGCGATAGGTCAGGGGCGACAAAATGATCAGGACCAGCGTGGTCAGCGCAATGATGGCGAACCCATAACTCGGTACCAACGAGTAAAACCACTCGAGTAGGCCGGCTAGTAGGTTGAAAATCGGATCAAGCATTACAACAGCGTTCCTTACACATGCGTACTCTGCACATTGGGCAGGGGCACATTGGGCGAGACCGACGACGTCACCGGCGGCACGGGGTCATAACCGCGACCTCCAAGCGGATGGCAGCGCAACACTCGCCGCGTGCCGAGATACAAACCTCTCAAGGCACCGTGGGTTTCGACAGCCTCCACGGTGTAGGCACTACATGTTGGATCAAACCGGCAAGCATCGGGCCGTAGGCCTCGGTACTGTCGGTACCAACTCAGAACGGACAGCACGATTTTCTTCATGCGACCGTTGTTCATACGACACATCCAGGTGTGAGTGTCACGATTGGCTCAGCGGGGGCGCGCGTTCGATGCAGCGGCAAGTGTGCTTCGCAAGTCATCGTGTAGCTCGTCATGTGATATCCGTGCAGCTCGATCATTCTTGACACCAATGAGATAGATCCCTGGTGCAAGTTTGGATGCTTCGGCGACAACCATTGGTCGGAGTCGTCTTCGAATACGGTTCCGAACCACGGCATTACCAACCTTTTTCCCGATTGCGTACCCAACTTGGGGTAGATCAACGGGTTGCCGTTGGAGTTGTTGCCCAGAGTGCCGAACCGGTTCAGCGTCCTCATCAGCCAACCCTGGTGGAAACGGTGCATATCGCACCCAACACCAACGTCCCTGGCGCCGTCGTCCTTGTGTTGAAAGCACAGCAAACGAGGCACGAGTCCGAAGCGGTTCGATCAGGCTGATAGCTTGGTGCGTCCTCGACGACGACGGTTGGCAAGCACGCGGCGGCCAGCCTTGGTCGACATGCGTTGGCGGAAGCCGTGACGCTTTGAGCGACGGCGTACGTTTGGCTGGAAAGTTCTCTTCACGATTCGTCCCGATCGTTTAGTGGTGTGTGTCTTAGCAACACGATGTGCTCGCCTCGAACACACCAAAGAAGCAATAGCTGAACCACGACAAAAGCGGATTGCGGCAAACGAAGATTCCGCTCTGGCTGATTCAGGTCTTTACGTTAGGCCCTTGCAGCAACAGCAACAACACATCTGTGTATAAGTCGCGTAGCGCCTTGCACGCGCAGCCATTGATGATGATAGGTTCCCAAAGCTGCCTGGGCGGAGAACCCATTCAGTACGGGGTACATCTTCACTGGTTTTTACTAGCGAAATGCCACTTCACAGGGACCGACGGCCGCGCTGCACCAGAGTACAGACGGCCGTCAAAATGTAATACAACGATTTATGTCGTTCGGGAGAAAACTTGTCTACAGCAGAGACCCTTTGGGCTGCCGTTGCTGATCAGCTTCGTTCACAACTTAATGATGCCGTATGGCTATCAACCTTTGCCGGCGTGAACACGATCGCAACTCATACTGAATCAGGGACGACACATATCCAGCTTGAAGTCCCAAGTGTGATCGCCAAAGACCGCATCAATTCGCGTTATCACGCGCTCGTTCAGGACGCCTTCAACGAAGTCTGCGGTCCTGATACCGAATTCAGTGTTGTTGTTCTAGTCAGCGAGGCTGATTCCACATCGATGGAACCAGTACCTACACCAGACTTCACTGCCCCAAACGTGCCGGGAACCAAATCATCTAACGGAACAGCTACCGCAGGATCCCGAGTGAACAATCGGTACACCTTCGAACGGTTTGTCACCGGTTCGTCAAACCGATTTGCCCATGCTGCAGCACTTGCCGTTGCCGAAACACCGTCGCGGTCATACAACCCGCTGTTTATTCATGGCCATGCCGGGCTGGGCAAGACCCACCTACTCCAAGCCATTGCTCACTATGTTGGCGAAAACTATCCGACCTACCGAGTCTGTTATGTCACCACTGAAACGCTGCTGAGTGAATTTGTCGATGCTATTCGTAGTAGCACAACCACTGAATTTAAACGTCGTTATCGCGAGAACGACGTGTTGTTGATCGACGACATCCAGTTCCTTGAAGGCAAGGATGCGTTGCAGGAAGAGTTGTTTCACACCTTTAATACGCTGCACCAAGCTGATCGCCAGATCGTGCTGTCGTCGGATCGTCCGCCAGATGCCATTCCCACACTCGAAGATCGACTTCGCAGTCGATTCAAGATGGGACTGCTCACAGACATTCAGCCTCCCGATGTAGAAACACGGCTTGCGATTCTTCGCACACGAGTCGAAAACGATGGCATCACCATCGATCCTGACATCCTCGACTTCATCGCCAGCAACATCACCGACAATATTCGTGAGCTCGAAGGGGCGCTCATCCGAGCCACTGCCTATGCACAGCTCACCAACGAACCACTTACCCTCGAGGTGGCCAAGAAGGTCCTATCTGACCTGGTACACGAACCCGAGCCCCGCACGATCACATCTCAGATGATCCTCAACGAGTCAGCTCGGTACTTCGATTTTCCGATCGAAGAACTCATTGGTGCAAGCCGACGCCGTCCATTGGTGAATGCTCGCCAGGTTGCTATGTATGTCATGCGGGAGCTGACCGACATGAGCTACCCAGCTATTGCGCGTGAGTTCGGCGGACGCGATCACACCACGGTCATCCACTCGGTCGAGAAAGTCAAGAAGCTCATCGCTGAACGACGCCAGGTATATGACCAGGTCACCGAGCTCATTCAGGTCATTAAAACCGGCCGACCTGCGGCCTGAGACCGATCAATGCAGCACCCTCGTAGTCCACAGCCACCAGTGGACAGCATGTGGACGGCCTGTGGACGACGCCCACAATCTGAGGGGTTATCCCTCGCGGTGTCAGACCGCTCTGCGAAGCTGTGGATACCGCTTATGGTTACCCACACCCAACAATCGCGTAACGAGAACGAATTTACGGGTTCTCCACTTTTCCACAGCACTACTACTACTACTACTTTTTACTAAGAATCCGAGAGAAGAGATTAGGCGCCCCTGTGAAACTTCGATGTGAGCGAGACACCCTTGTCGAGGCCCTCACCACTGCTGGTCGAGCGGTCTCCGGTCGTGGCGGACAACTTCCTGTCCTGTCCGGCCTTCATTTGGTCTTAACTGGCGACGAACTTGTCGTCACTGGTAGCGACTTAGAACTGACCATTGCTCGGACCCTTGAGGTCAATGGCGAGGTCGATGGTTCCGCAGTCGTTCCATCCAAGCTGTTGATCGACGTCGTTCGATCACTCGAGGCCGGTGCTATTGAACTCGATCTCAGCGAGTTGGATCTGACAATCCGCGGCGGACGGTCTGAGTTTTCAATTCGCACCATCCCGACCGATGAGTTCCCACAACTCGTCAGCGCCGAAGGACCAGCCGTCACTATCGAGGCTGCTTCTTTCGTTGCCGCACTTCGACAGGTAGTTCCTGCGGCGAGCAGTGATGATTCACGGCCAATTTTGACTGGTGTCTTGCTGACGCCAGTTGAGGGCGGACTCCGTCTAGTGGCTACTGATTCATATCGGCTTGCAGTATCTGATGTTCCTGGTGCGTCGGTGCTCGAAGGTAATCAATCGGTACTTGTGCCATCGCGGGCCTTGGCTGAGGTCCGCCGGGTTGTTGGCGATGCACCCGAGCTGACATTGCGCCTTGGCGAAACCGACGCGGCATTTGCGATCGATGGATTGGTTGTAACCACTCGGTTGATTGACGGTGACTTCCCCAAATACGAGGGCCTTATTCCGACCGGCGAGTCAAACTCGCTCGAAGTCAACCGTGAAACCATGCTCGATGCGGTCCGGCGTGTGCGGCTGATGGCGCAAGAATCGACGCCGCTACGGTTGGTAATGAACAGCGAAGGTCTTGAGATCGTTGCAATTACCCAAGACGTAGGCGAAGGTCATGAAACGGTCGACGCGTCCTACGACGGCGATGAACTAACCGTGGCGTTCAATCCAGCGTTCTTGGTCGACGGTCTCGATGTCGCACCCGGTGAAGAAGTTTCGCTGCAAACAATTGATTCACTCAAGCCTGCTGTCTTACGTACACCCGGAAACGAGAATTTCTTGTATCTCCTCATGCCGGTACGCGTTCCCTAGTCGTTTGTTGCGTCGCAGGTGTGTATGGGGGTCACAGTTGGTTGGTGGCTCTCTGATTCACATCGCGGTTGCGACTGGCCAGTAGAAGCGCATGCGTCTTCGCACCATTTCACTTCGCGATTTTCGGAGTTATCCCGAACTTGACCTCGAGTTTCCTGATGGTCTGACGTGTGTCATTGGCGAAAACGGCATTGGTAAAACCAATCTGCTGGAAGCCATCGGCTATTTGATCCACTTGAAGTCATTTCGAGCGGCTGACAACGCGGCCATGGTGGCACTTGGATCTGATCGAGCAATTGTTCGGGGTGAAGGCGCCAGCAAGGGCCGCGAACTACTCATCGAGGCTGAGGTGCCACGGTCTGGTCGAGCCCGAGTTCAAGTTAACCGCCAGCGTCTCCAGCGTTCCGCTGATCTGGCTGCAGCGGCTCGTATTTCGGTGTTTGCTCCTGATGACTTGGCCACCATCAAGGGATCACCGGGTTTGCGCCGCGATTTCCTTGATGATTCTGTGGTCGCTTTGTGGCCGCGCCAAGATGACACCCGCCGCACCTTGGTGCAGGTGCTGCGTCAACGCAACGCGTTATTGCGACAGCGAGGCGGTCGCCTTGATGCCGACGGAGCAATGATGCTTGATATTTGGGACGAACGCCTTGCAGCCGCAGGTGAGGCTATGGGCAACGCGCGCTTGTCGCTGGTCCAAGATCTTGCGCCGTACGTCAACGCGGCGTATCGGCAATTGTCTCGCCGCGACGACAGGGTAAGTCTGCAGTACCAACCGGTGTGGTTCGCCGACGGACTTGAAGCCGCCCTTCAGAACACTCGCAAGGAGGACTTACGCCGCGGTGCCAGCCTGGTAGGTCCGCACCGCGACGATGTTGTGGTGATGTTGAATGGTGCACCAAGCAGGACGCATGCGTCTCAGGGTGAGCAGCGCACGATGGCCCTTGCGCTTCGGCTTGGTGTGCATCTGCTGTTAACCGAACGCCACGGCGAGTCGCCGTTGTTGTTGCTTGATGATGTCTTTAGCGAACTTGATCGGTTCCGGACCGCAGCGCTGTTTGAAGCCTTGCCCGTTGGGCAAGCGTTGCTCACGACCGCGGTCGCGCTCCCTGTGGGTGCAGATCCTGCGATGGTGCTCGAAGCGACGCCCGGCACCGTCTCCACGGTCAGGGAGTAGCGTTGCCCCATGAACGGAAGTCGAGGAAAACGTGGGTGGACGCCATTGCCTACCTATTCTTCGGCGCCCACACCACTTCTGTCGGCGCTGGACAATCTCGCGTCCACTATGGGATTAACCAATGTTGACAGCATCAACGCGCTCTTTGTTGATTGGCCAGAAATTGTCGGCGAGCAACTCGCGCAACACTGCGCACCGCGGTCACTTCGCGACCAGATCTTGACCATCGAGGCGAGCGATCAGCAGTGGGCGACCGAGTTGAAATGGATGACCTCCTTGTTGATGGAACGGTGTTGTGTAGCTCTTGGACCCGATGCGGTAACCGACGTGCGAATCGTGCGCTGAGAACCGCTTTTTAGAGCCAAAATTTGCGTGGTATCTGATCTGTGATTGCCGCGGCGATGAGCCCGGCACTGTCACACCTAAGTGGTAGAATTACAAGACTGAAATTGCACAGATATTCCGCAGTTTCGGCTTCGCATTTTGCCACGCTCGGCACTATGTGTTTCACCCTGCTGAGTTGGTGTGCACCGCGGATTTAACCACGTTGAAACCGAGACTCTGCTGGACCCGGAAAGGCAACTGTGGCTGACGCTTCAACTGCTTCTTACAGCGCAAGTGATATCACCGTTCTCGAAGGCCTCGAGGCGGTGCGCAAACGCCCAGGTATGTACATTGGATCGACTGGTCCCGCTGGTCTGCATCACCTTGTGTACGAGGTCGTCGACAATGCTGTCGATGAGGCCATGGCTGGTCACTGCACCCGAATCGACATTTCATTGCTTCCCGATGGCGGTTGTGAAGTCATCGACAATGGTCGGGGAATTCCGGTTGGGAAACATCCCAAGTTCGACGACCTGACGGCTGCCGAAGTTGTGCTGACCGTGCTCCACGCCGGAGGCAAATTTGGCGGCGGCGGCTACAAGGTTTCTGGCGGCTTGCATGGTGTGGGTGTTTCGGTTGTAAACGCACTCTCGACGCGGGTCGAGGTCGACATCGACCGTGAAGGTAAACGACACTCCATGTCGTTTATCAATGGCGGTCAGCCCCATGAACGATTGACTGTTACCGGTGACTCTCCGACCGAACAGACCGGTACCACTGTCCGGTTCTGGCCAGACGGCACGATCTTCGAAGAGCTCACGTTCCGGGCGCAAACACTGCTCGACCGTTTGCAGATGATGGCGTTTCTTAACCGCGGACTTGAGATTCGTTTTCGCGATCTCCGAAATGCTGCCCAACGCAAACCAAAGACCAGTGCCGACATCGATGCCGAGGGGTACGTCGCTCCGGTGGTCGACGAGGCAGCGGTGGCTGCGGCCGCGGCCGAGCCAACAGCGTCTGATGACCTGAACCCCGACGATGTCGAGTACATCGTGTTTAAGTACGACGGTGGTATTAGCGACTTTGTCGAACATGTCAATGCGACGAAAGAGGCGCTGTTTGACACGGTCGGCTACTTCGAGTCGATCGAAGATGAACAAGAAGTCGAGATCGCCTTCCAATGGAACACCGGTTTCAATAGCGATGGTCTCCACTCGTTTGCCAACGGCATCAGTACCGGCGAAGGCGGCATGCACGAAGAGGGCTTTCGTAAGTCACTCACCAATGTCGTGAACAAGTACGCATTCGAGAAGAACATCCTGAAAGATGGCAAGGACGACCGCCTCCAGGGCGAAGACATCCGCGAGGGTCTCACCGCCATCATCAGTGTGCGTTTGCAGGATCCACAGTTCGAGGGCCAGACCAAGGGCAAACTTGGCAATGTCTCGATTCGTTCCCTGGTCGAGCGGGCCACGAACGAGAAGCTTGCCGAATGGCTTCAAGAGCATCCCAACGAAGCCAAGGCCATTGCTGGCAAGGCAGTGTCTGCCCAACGTGCTCGTATTGCCGCCCGTCAGGCACGAGACGCCACTCGTCGTAAGTCAGCGCTTGATGGTGCCGGCCTGCCCGGCAAACTCACCGACTGTGCGTCAACCGAACCAGAAGAGTGTGAGTTGTACATCGTCGAGGGCAACTCGGCTGGTGGTTCTGCGAAAGAAGCTCGCGATCCCCACAACATGGCGATCCTGCCCATTCGTGGCAAGATCCTCAATGTCGAGCGGGCTCGTATCGACAAAATGCTCAATAACACCGAAGTCCTCGCGCTGATCCAAGCGATCGGTGCTGGTTTCGGCCCCGAGTTCGAACTTGAGAAGTTGCGATATCACAAGATCGTGTTGTTGTGTGATGCCGATGTCGATGGCCTGCACATTCGCACACTGCTCCTTACGTTTTTCTTCCGCCAGATGCGGGAGATGGTCGAACGTGGCCATGTGTACATCGCGCAGCCACCGCTGTATTCAACCGAGGTTGGCAAGAGCAAGGTCTATCTCCAAGATGACCGAGCCAAGGATCAGTTCATGATCGATAATCCGAAACACAACAACGACTTCGCTCGACTCAAGGGCCTAGGCGAGATGGACGCCGACGAGTTGTGGGACACAACCATCGACCCTGAGCAGCGCACGTTGCTGCAGGTGTCGGTCGACGAAGCGGTCCTCGCCGACGAAATTTTTTCGAAACTCATGGGCGAAGACGTGCAGAGTCGCAAGAACTTCATCCAAGCCAATGCCAAGGACGTCCGCTTTCTCGACATCTAGGAAAGTTCGCTTGCTCGCCACTGTCCACAGCCTGCAAGTCGACGATCCCCACAAGTTCTACCGATTCCACTGACGACCCGCACAAGATCCAGAGAAATCCGCCTTTCGGCTCGTTCCTCGCCGAAACGCTGTCGATAGTTCGCAAGTCCACCTTCACCGCAAGCCAAGTATTCAAGCCCTACTGAGCCACACGTGAGAACCACATGAGTAATACCACCAATAACGACACACCTGAAGAGTCCGAAGGCGACGACGAAGACGGCGTGGTGCGCGTCAACGTCGAGCCGATAGCAATCCAGACCGAAATGGAACAGTCGTTTCTCGACTACGCCATGTCGGTCATTGTGTCGCGAGCCTTGCCCGATGTTCGCGATGGCCTGAAGCCCGTACACCGTCGCATCATCTGGTCGATGTTCGATGGCGGATTCCGACCCGATCGATCTCACGTCAAATGTGCCCGTGTTGTTGGCGACGTCATGGGTAAGTACCACCCTCACGGCGACAGCGCTATTTACGACTCACTCGTGCGTATGGGACAGACGTTTTCGCTGCGCCACCCGCTGATTGATCCCCACGGAAACTTCGGTTCACCAAACGACCCACCAGCTGCCATGCGGTATACCGAATGTCGCCTGTCCAGCCTGGCCATGCGCTTGATCGACGGTATCGACGAGAACACGGTTGATTTTTCTGACAACTTCGATGGCACCGAAGAAGAGCCAGTTGTCTTGCCGGCCAAGTTTCCGAACCTGCTGGTGAATGGGAGCCAGGGTATTGCAGTGGGCATGGCCACCAGCATTCCGCCCCACAACCTGGGCGAAGTCTGCGACGCCACGCTCCACCTCATAGAGAATCCTGAATCCACGGTCGAAGACCTGATGCAGTTCGTCAAGGCACCCGACTTCCCGACGGGCGGTTTGATTCTGGGTGCTCGCGGCATCCACGATGCCTATACGACCGGACGTGGTTCAATTCGTATGCGCGCAGTGGCCGAAATTGACGAGAGCAAGACCGGTACGCCGTGGATTGTTGTTACCGAAATTCCGTACCAAACCAGCGTCGAAGTCATCGAAGAAAAAGCTGCCGCGATGGTGAATAACGGCAAACTCGACGGCATCCGCAAGATTCGCAACGAATCAGCCAAAGGTAAGACTCGCCTCGTTTTTGAGTTGCGTCGCGACGCAGTTCCCAAGGTGGTGTTGAACAACCTGTTCAAGTACACGCCGCTGCAGACCACGTTTAGCGTCAACATGGTTGCCCTCGACGATGGTGTGCCACTGACCATGAACCTGCTGCAGGTTCTGCAGGCCTACGTAGCCCACCAGGTCGAGGTCATCACTCGCCGGTCGCAGTTCCGCCTTGATAAGGCCCAGGCACGAGCCCATATTCTTCAAGGTCTCCTCCGAGCGATCGACATGATCGATGAGATCATTGCCTTGATCCGAGCCTCGGAAAACCGGGGCGCAGCGCGCGAAGCACTACAGGCGGCTCCGTTCGACTTCTCCGAAGTCCAGGCCACCCACATTCTTGATCTCCCCCTTGGCCGGTTGACACGCCTTGGCCGTATCGACTTGCAGACCGAACTCGACGCGTTGGCAGAGACCATTGCTGAACTCGAAGAAATTTTGCGAAACCCAGTACGGCTGCGCGAAGTCATCTCAACCGAATTGACCGAAGTCCGTGATGGCTACGCGAACGACCGTCGTACCGCGCTCACCATCGATCCTGGTGAATTCGATATCGAAGACTTGATCGACGACGAAGAACTCATCTTCACGTTGACCGATGGTGGTTACGTCAAGACCACCCCAGCCGACGAGTTCCGCACCCAGAGTCGTGGTGGCCGCGGAGTTAAAGGTGCGCAACTCAAAGAAGGTGATCTGGTCGAGGTCATGCTGCACACCACAGCACACGCCTACATGCTCTTCTTCACGAACCTCGGCAGAGTATTCCAGCTACGAGCACATGAGATTCCGGTACAGAGTCGTACCGCCCGGGGCACGGCGATCGTGAACCTGCTGCAGCTCGATCCGGAAGAAACAGTGATGGCTGTCGTCGACACACGCGACTACGAAACCATGCGGTACCTGCTGTTCGCGACCCAAGAAGGTGTGGTCAAAAAGACTGCGTTCAGCGCCTATGGAAATATCCGACAGAACGGCCTACGAGCCATCAAGATGCGCGAAGACGACCAGCTGGTCCGAGTGATTCCGATCAACGGTGAAATTGATGTGTGTTTGGTGACCAAGAATGGTCGGGTAATGCGTTTCCATCCCGACGAGGTCCGAGAGATGGGTCGGGTGGCGTCGGGTGTCCGGGGCGTGAAACTCAAAGAAGGCGACAAGGTTGTGTCGTGTGCGGTAGCCCGAGACGACCACCAACTGTTGTTGGTTTCCAGCCAAGGCTTTGGCAAACGGACCCCGTTTGACTCGTTTAACACGAAACATCGTGGCGGCCAAGGGGTGACCGGCATGAAGATGCGGGGTGGGAGTGGCGAAATTGTTCGTGGCCTTTCTGTGCTCCCTGACGATGAGGCCATGCTGATTGCCAAGAGTGGCGTGATCATCCGTATGGCTGTTGGTGATATTTCCGTGCAAGGCCCGCATGCTTCCGGCGTGAGGGTCATGTCGGTGCCCGATGATGACCGGGTTAATGCGGTCACCCTGGTTCGTGAACCAGAAACCGACGACGACACCGACGACACCGAGGCCGCTGACGGCACTGGCACTGCAGACGATACGGCAGCTGCCGCTGAGGCTGAGCCCGGCGACACGGCAGTGGTTGACAGCGCTGCGCCGGTGATCGAAGATGATTCGGAGCTCGGCGACGCCGAGTAGCGATACGTAGTGCTTCCCCTGCACAACCAGTGTCACGGGGACACCTATGTATCCGAAATTTCACAACGCGCGGTTAGATGACGAACGCGGCCAGACAACCATTGCCTTGGCTGGTGTGTTGGCGGTTGGCTGTCTAGCAGCAGTGGCGCTTTCTCTTATTGGTCAGGCAGTGGTGCACCGAGCACGGGCCCGGAATGCCGCCGATGCGGTGGCTCTCGCGGCAGCCGTCGACCCTGCCGCAGCCGAGGTGCTTCATGATTGGTATGGCGCCCGCTCCATCACCATTGAACAGCTAGCCGAACGGACCATCGCGCGAAGTGGCCCATCACAAGCTGCTGCCTGGGCGTCAACTGCCCCGCTATCGATGCAACCAGCACCAGCACTCGTCGCGATTATTGCTCGAGCCGAACAACTGCAAGAAACCACGCTTGAACCAGTGGCCTGGAATGGCACCTCGGTCACACTTTCCACCATGGATGCAGCGCAGCTGCGGGAGATTGCCAGGGAACTAGGCGTGTGTGAGACCGCCAGTGAACCGGGCACAACAACCTTCGTATTGTGTTGATTTGCGGGGGTGCGCCCAAACGTGTGAGCCAGGCATCGTAGACTTGCTCGCTGTGGCAGACAATGAGCCAACGATGACCGTTGACGATCCGATCTCCAACAAGCCGACGTCTGACGTATCGGCTGTCGATGACGCGACTGTTGATAGGGGTTTCTTGTTCGACGAGCAGACATTGGGACGTTCAACGAGCGTTTTTGATGCCAGCGGCGTCGACTACGCCGGTGCAGCGATGCCTCCTACGGCACCTAGTGCTGCCGCACCACCCACGGCCGAACCGCCGCGCGAACGGGCATTATCGAGTCGTGAGCGCCGTCGCCGGGTAAAACTCGAAGCTCGTCGGGTTCGACGCATTATTCGCCACATCGAATTGTGGTCTGTTCTCAAGTTCAGCCTGCTGTTCTATTTCTGCCTGTGGCTCATCTTTGTTCTCGCTGGTGTGTTGTTGTGGAGCTTCGCGGAGAGTTCAGGAACACTTGAGAGCATCGAAGACTTGGTCGAGAGCCTGTTCGCGCTTGACGAGGCTGAAGAGTTCTGGAGTGGTGGCACGATCTTCAAGGCGTACACCGTAATGACGATGGTGATAGCGATTGCTGGTGTCACGTTTAACGTGTTGCTGGCAGCGTTATACAACCTGATCAGTGATCTGACCGGCGGGGTCCGTATCACGGTGATCGAAGAAGAGTCGGCTCGGTTTACGCCACCGAAGCGTCGTCGGCGTCGCTGAGTAATCCGGATCTCCTTCACCGATCCTGTCGGCGTATATTCGGGTTGATCTTCCCGGTGAGTTGGTGCGTGACGCGAGTGTGCGTTCGTCTTGTTCCTCGGCGAATCCATGGGAGCGGTGTACAGGGGTGGTCCTGGATCGCTGCGCTACTTGGGTGGATCAGGCGAGTAGCGCAAAAGCAAAGAAGGAGCCTGGCGCACGAAATACGTGCAACATGCTCCTCATTGCAACCTGTTCGTGGGGCTAGGAAGAGTCGAACTTCCGACCTCACCCTTATCAGGGGTGCGCTCTAACCAACTGAGCTATAGCCCCGAACAGTGCGGCGTCAGCGTAGCGTGATAGGGCCGCACGACCACCCTGTTTTTCGGGAGTAACCTGATCATATGTTCACCATGTTCCGACGGGCCGTGTTTGGTGCGGCAATTGCTGCGACAACAGCGGCAATTCTGCGTGTCTTTGGCGGTGATGGCGCACCTCCACAACGTGGTGGGTGGCGCGAGATTGATCCAAACGAGCTCTGTTAGGTCCCGTCGTGCCTCGAATTGCAATCCTTGGTGCGGGCGTGGTCGGCCGGCGAACCGCCATAGCGCTTGGTACGCGCGATACCAGTGACAGCATCGCCGCGGTTGGTGGCGAC
>Ga0206129_10002289_pt1 | contig 24020 bp, 29 predicted proteins | sample Helgoland_Spring_8_FD_148616 | JGI IMG/M metagenome (GOLD analysis project Ga0206129, IMG submission 148616) | Pelagic subsurface seawater microbial communities from Kabeltonne, Helgoland, North Sea - Helgoland_Spring_Bloom_20160502_2 | ecosystem: Environmental > Aquatic > Marine > Epipelagic ...
CCATTGTTCTATATTGTTTTTTGCTCGTCTCACCTAAACCTCTATCTCGCCGGTCCACCGTCTCCTCCTCGCGCCTAGTCTTTAAATGTTTACCTAAATTTTGAAAGGGCACTCCTACTGCAGTACGAGTGCCCGAATAATATTCGCGTGTCCAATCTTCTCTATCTTTCTCTTTTAAATCTGATATGGTATTCGATATTCTCCGTGCTTTGTTGAGCCACTTTGTAGCTCTTCGTGTTGACATTATATAATATTACATAAGAAAAAATTGATATTGAATATTAGATAATGTTACACATTATAAACTATGTCCTCATATACTATGACCGCCGCACCTATTGTGGCCGATGGGAATGTTCACGGTATGACAACACGTAGTAGAAGTCGATCTATGAGAAACAGAAACAAGTCTGGAGATATTTCTGGTGGATATCTCAATAAATCTAAAACCGATGACTTATCTTCCACCGGATTTATCCCGCATAGGATCTGTCGAGACGATAATTTTCGAGGAGATAAAATGGTACGGCAAGAAGATGATAGAGTGTCTAAAGAAGAAATTGCGTTTATTAGCATTCCAATTATAGCGACATTGGTGTTCTCAGAAACTCCTCTGATTTGGATTTGGACAATAGGAATATTTATTATTATTATTAATTGTGTTTTTGGGAAGTGGGATGGACAATGTGGATATGATGAGGATAATCGGGGTGTATATGTCCGGTCAGAGGTATTTGAACGCGAATTAAGAATATTGGATGGACGCTTTCGGTTTTAATAAAGATTAATATATTATTTATGCGTTACTATATATAAGTTCTCTCTTGTAAGAACGCCTCTTTTTTAAAATTATAATAACATATTTCCAATTTATTTTTTTGCGTAAAGGCACAACCGCTCCAGCCTCCGGTGGCGTAACACAGTCCTTGTCGTGGTTCTTTTTTAAATTTGAACTCAAAGTAAAAGGAGTTGTCCTTTTTGTCTACTACAGTATTCATAATGATGCATGTCTTTTTTTTTATTAGGGGGGATATAATTGTGTATCGGATGTCGTGAGGATGAATAGTGTTTATGTATTCACCGTTTTTGTATCTCATTGTGCCGTCGAATTCGAGTATGTGATTAATGATGTCTCTGGGGAGATGTTCCATATTTTATATAACTAAGTATTATTTATTTCTTTATAAATTATATAATGTTGTTCCCATCTCGATATGTTCCTCTCAAATTAAGTCAAAGTGATAAAAAAAAACAGAAGGCTATGTTGAAGAGGTCGAAGAGACAATATAAGAAGGGTAAATATTTTACAAGAAGAAAGGTTAAATCATTCAAATCTAAAGTTTCTCCGCACATTCTGAAAGCGCGGCGAGTATATAAAGTAAATAATATTTCCGCATCGCCTGCGTTGGCAAAAGCATCGGGGTGCTCGATTGGGACATTGAGAAAAATTGTGAAAAAGGGCCAAGGGGCGTATTACTCTTCTGGTTCAAGACCAAATCAAACAGGACATTCGTGGGGCAAAGCAAGATTGGCGAGTTCTATTACTGGGGGTAAAGCCGCTGCGGTAGATATGAAATTGCTTACTAAGGGTTGTAAAAAAACAGGTAAGGCGATTCGTTATGCAAAAGCCGCGAAGAGAAAATATGGGTTTGGGACACGTCGGGTTCCGCGAGCAAAATAAACGGGGGCTATGGAGATTATAGTTTTGGGTTATCATAAGTTAAAATAAAATATTGTCACAGACTATACATTGTATGTGGAGAGAAAACAGACTGTATGTTTTCGTTGCGTGTATATCTGGGTTTATTTTATTTTATTTTATTTTCCTTTTTGTATTGATTGTATTTTTTATCCCATACTACCACTATCTATCAGAATAAAACTTTCGGCAGATTTTAACACCTTCCCTTAGGCGATTTTTCCTTTTTATGTTTTCCGTTCTTGCGGGATTTTTCCTTTTTATGTTTTCCGTTCTTGCGGGATTTTTCCTTTTTATGTTTTCCGTTCTTGCGGGATTTTTCCTTTTTATGTTTTCCGTTCTTGCGGGATTTTTTATGTTTCCTTTTCTTATGCTTTCCGCCAGCGTCGTCATTATGACCTTCTAACAAATCGGTTATATAAACTAAAAAATTATTTATGTTATGTTCTAATGGAAGAGGCCATATATATCTACCAATACCTCGGGTGGTCATCCGAACGCTTACCGAGATTCTGTCTCGCGCGGATCGATTTTTACTCATTAAATAATGTAAAATCCCCGAGAATTCGATATTATTAAAATTGCGATTTTTCTCTACGAAAGAAATAATGTCTGATGTAATGTGCATCGTTAAATTTTCGATGGAGGTAATTTTTCCATTATCTATCTGTTTCTGCCTCCACCTCTCAAGTACCTCTTCGTCCATTACTTCGGGGAATAATTCACCGTCTTCGTCAGAACCAGACTCCCCGTCAGAACCAGACTCCCCGTCAGACATATTCGCGCGAAATGCAGGATATGTTGCGTTAATGAGTTGCTGTTCTTCCCTCCACATATTCCCCATCATACCATTTAACCGTCTAAGATTTTTTCGAATGTTGTTTATCTCTTCTCTAGTATCATCAGATATATCCATTTATATATTGTTTCGATAAAATTTTACGCGCAGAGAATTACTATGCTATATTATAACAGAATTCTTCTGGTATAATACAATAGATATGGCTTGTTATGTGTCGGCATACAAATACTATTTTATAAATATGCGTCATTAAAAACATACCATATTAGCGGTTATTTATTTATTTATTTATTTTAAGAGCTGGTTATTTCACTCTCAATACGGTCTAAATGAGATTGGACGGGTTCTCCCCACCACTTACTCGTTTCAAATAGTATGGGGCCTTTCTCTCCATCTATGGGAGTGATATTAGAATATAAAAGTTTATCGTTTACGTATATATCAAACGGCTTTTCTTCGCCGGGGTTAACCTCAATCGGTTCCTCAATAAATGAAAATGAAATATCTTCAAATTTATTGGTAATGTAGCTCACGAACTCTTTCGAGTTCTGCGAGAATCATTGCTGTCAGTATCGTAGTTTAATCTCCGTAGGCATTTATATATAAGCTATATATCTTTGTTTAAATGAAAATGAAAAGAAATAGAAAGAGAAAAAAATGTGGAGTAATATATATAATGAGAAAGGTGGGTTCATCAGCACGACGTTCATATGCGTTGCGTAGGAAGTATTCGCCGTGTAGAGGATTAATGACAGCGAAATGCCGAAATCGCAGTGGTTGTAAGATGGCTTTAGGAAAGAAGCGTTCATTTTGTCGTAGAACGCGTAGTTCGCGCACAAGAAGAAGTGGAAGGGGAAAATCAAGACGGAGTAGGAAATGAATGAATAAAAATCTCTCTAGAGAAAGAAAAAAGGTAGAGAAAAGGTAGAGAAGGTTAGATAGTCTATACTATAATGAGTGTGTTATAGTATGGAGTTATAAAAAGAAGTATGTGGAGAGAAAATGAGACAAAAAAGAGTTTGAAAAAAAATTGAAATTCTTTTTTTGAAAAAAGAGTATGATACGATAAAACTATCAAACAAATCAACAACAACAACCAACACCAACTATGTCTATGAGCATTAACTTCAGCGTGAGCGCGGCGACTGAGCGCGGCATCGCAGCGGCGATTACGGGAGCGGTGGAGCAGGCGATTAGCTTCATTTCGGAGAAGCACGGGCTTGACAGCGCGGAGCTGATGGCGGAGCTGAACCTGACGCGGACGGTGTCTAAGGCGGCGACGAAGTCCGTGGCTCCGAAGAAGAAGAAGCCGTCTCACCCGATCCCTTTCTGCGGACACGTGTTCGAAGACCAGTGCTTCGGGATTCGAGTCAACCACGGACTTCACACGCAGTGTGGTCAGATCCGGTCGGGTGATGGCGACTACTGCAAGACTTGCTCGAAGCAGGCATCGACGAACGAGAGCGCGAAGCCGAACGCCGGTGACATTCGGGTTCGCGCTCTCGGTTGCGACTGGGAACCGGTGGGCAAGCTTGTGTCCTACGGGAATGTGATGGCGAAGCTGGGCATTTCCAAGGAGCAGGCGGAGGCTGAGGCGGAGGCACAAGGTGTCACGATTCCCGAGTCCGAGTTCGATGTGGTGAAGGGTCGCCGTGGCCGCCCGAAGAAGGACTCCTCGTCTTCCGACGACGAGGAAAAGCCCAAGCGCGCGCGTGGCCGCCCGAAGAAGTCGAAGAAGGTTATCAGCACCTCCGGAGACGATCTCATCTCACAGCTTGTCGCAGCGGCTCAGAGCACTTCTGAGTCGTCGTCGCAGTCTGACAGCGACAGCGGAGCTATCGCCGAGAAGCTTGCGAAGCGTTCGCCAAAGAAGCTGTCGGACGAGGAGAAGGCCGAGAAGCTCGCTGCTAAGGAGCTCGCGGATGCAGCCAAGGCTGAGGAGAAGGCCGCAAAGCTTGCCGCAAAGGAGCTCGCGGATGCAGCCAAGGCCGAGGAGAAGGCAGCAAAGCTTGCCGCTAAGGAGCTCGCGGATGCAGCCAAGGCCGAGGCGAAGGCCGAGAAGCTCGCCGCCAAGGAGCTTGCGGATGCAGCCAAGGCCGAGGCGAAGGCCGCGAAGCTCGCAGAGAAGCAGCTCGCGGATGCAGCCAAGGCCAATGCGAAGGCCGCGAAGCTCGCAGAGAAGCAGCTCGCGGATGCAGCCAAGGCTGTTAGGCTTGCTGAGAAGGAGACGGCCGCCTCCGCAGTTATCGCCACGACGGCTGCCCCCGAGCTGTCGGCAGACGGCGTCTTTGACGACAGCTCGGGTTCCGACGATGATGGCGAGGCGGAGGTGGAGAAGTTCTCCCACGATGGTAAGGATTACCTTATCGAGCGGGAGACGAATGAGCTCTATGATCCAGCGACGCACGAGCAGGTTGGTGTGTGGGATCCCGTGATGTCGATTATCACGGATTGCTAATTTTAAAAGTAAAACAAAATAAAAAGTAAAAAAGTAAAACAAAATAAAAAAGTAGTAGTGAAATGAAAGTTATCGAATAACTTTATCCTTATAGGCAAGGTTTTTTTATTGTATATGGATTGTGACTCATATCTAGTTATCCCACTCATTTCCGAGTTAGGGTATATAGAAGAGTAGATTACGGTGTATATAGAAGTGTAGATTATGGTGTAGAGAGATTATAGATTAAAGAGTAGATTACGGTGTAGATTACGGTGTAGAATACGGTGTAGAATACGGTGTAGAATAAGATGTAGAATAAGATGTAGATTACGGTGTAGAATACGGTGTAGAATAAGATGTAGAATAAGATGTAGATTACGGTGTAGAATACGGTGTAGAATAAGATGTAGAATAAGATGTAGAATAAGATGTAGATTACGGTGTAGAGAGATTGTATATTAAAGAGTAGAGGGATTGTAGAATAAGATGTAGAATAAGGTTTAAAGGGGGTATATGGATTGTGACTCATATCTGATTATCCCACTCATTTCCGAGTTAGGGGAAAATGTAGATTACGGTGTAAAGTATGTTATAATGGACTTAAGGGGCAGGGGCGGAGGCTTCAACGGATAGATTCGCGGGTATATGTTATCGCTTGTATCTAATATTGGTTTATTCCGGGAATCCCCATTTAATCAATTTACTATTTTATTAATCCTATATTACATTTGTATAGGATTAATACATCTTTTCTCTCTAGGGTTAACTTCCAATTCATCTTTTAGTAGAAGAATGTCTATGTTCTCTATTGAGAACCCTGTTTCCAGGGAGGCTACCTATAGACCGTTTTTTTGTTTTGCGACCACCGCAGTCAATATTTTTGAACTGTGCTCGCTGGCTTGCGTTCATAAGGCTAACAGCCATATTGCATAAAGAATCCCTCTTATTTTTTAAAGTCCTCCTCTTCATATCCGTAAACTTACGATTAACGCCAGCAGTGGTATTATTTATCTTGTTTGTAGCCTTTTTAACTACATCTTTTCCATTCTGTAATACCTTCTCAGCAGCGCCTGAAGTTACATCTTTCACCTCTTCAAACTTACCACTAAGATTAGTCTTCATAATTTGTTGTTTTTCCGTGATATATCGCATCGCTTTATTGAAACCTTCTTTCAAACCCCTTTTAATACGATGAACCGCCGGGTCACCACTTTTGTTAGAACGCCGCGTTTTATTTTGCAATGGATGAACCACCTTTTTAGTTTGCGTTTTGTTTTTTCCCAACCTGTTAACCTGTCCCTTTCCCTCGCCGCCATTCTGTCCTCTTCTTCGCCGCCGTTTTTGTTTCCTCCTTCTTGTTCTACCCCCGTTAAATACTTTACCAAAAAAACGGTTCAAAGAGTTTGACTTGCACTTGCAACCCATATTTATATATTATCAAGACATTATATTTTAATCCAGCATATACGCCCCTGTGTCTCAAATCGTTTTATTATAACCATATATGTATTATCCAGCTATCTGACCTCATCAAGTAATATATATGAAATAATATATATTAAATGTTATACTATAAATTATACCATAAATATTGTATATGAATATTCTGAAAGAAACACACTCATATGAATTAGGGTATTTGGCTATTATATCATATGCGTATCCAGTATATTTTATAGATTATACGAATCCTAGCATTTTCAATTTATTACAATTAATTTATATTTCTGATTTTGTTAGCGGACTTTTACACATATTCTTGGACGATTATAAAGGAGAAAACCCATATATTAAACCACACGCACTTGGATTTCAAAATCATCATAAAAATCCAAAAGAATTTACAGAACGCCCTATCTTTACTGTTTTTACAGAAACAGGACAGTCTGTTCTACTATTTAATATACTTAACTCGTATTTTTTGAGTTTTTACTTTTTAATATTTACTGGATTAATAAATATTGTTCAGTTATCACATTATCAAGCTCATTGCATTAATCATAACACATTTTCGAAACCCGTCTCCAATATTTTTATTTTTTTACAAAAATATGGCTTGATTCTTTCAACCGACAGTCATTCAAAACATCATCAAACATATGATAATAATTTTTGTATATTAACCGGGTGGGCGAATCCCCTTTTGAATAGATATTATAAATTAGTAAACTCATCTGAAAAGAATAAAAATCTATGCGTATAAATAACAATTCGGTTATTTATATATTTTAATCCAGCATATACGCCTCTGTGTCTCTAATCGTTTTCTCAACCTGTCTCATATGTAATACGTGGAATACCCAGCTCTCATTCCTCATCAAGTAATTTATATTATTATCCAGTCCTTTACAATTATGGAGGGACAGCGCATATGGAAGGGACGCGTGTTTTTTGATAAGGGCTATCGCTTCAAACTTTCTTGAAAATAAGAAATCCTTTATCATAAACCATATATCGTCGGGAACAAGAACACTTGAAGACATAATTAAGTTTTATAATATATAAACAAATGCATCAATTTTATTAAATAAAGATAAATAAAGATAAATAAAGATAAATAAATATGATGTATGAGAATATTACTATACCAGATAAGATAAACAACAATAGAATCCGCCGTTTTAAAAAAATAATAACACCACAAGAGCTAAAACGCAAGATGCCGTCTCCACGAAAAACCGATGTTTTTGTAATGGAAACCCGGCAAGAAATAGCAAATATATTGAGAGGAAAAGACAATAGATTGTTATTTATTGTAGGGCCGTGTTCCATACACAATCTCGAAGAAGCAAAAGAATATGCCGCAAAATTAAAGGTATTATCAGACGAGGTAAGCGACAAAATACTAATTGTAATGAGAGTGTATTTTGAAAAACCAAGAACAACCATAGGGTGGAAGGGACTTATAAATGACCCCGACCTAAATGAGACATATGATGTAAACAAAGGCATCCACCACGCGCGCGAATTATTATTATATATAAACCGTATTGGTCTGGCGTGCGGAAGCGAGGTATTAGATACGATCACGCCCCAATACATATGTGACCTTGTTTCTTGGTCAGCAATAGGTGCGAGAACAACAGAGAGCCAGGTTCATCGCCAGTTGGTCTCCGGATTATCGATGCCTACGGGCTTTAAAAACGGAACTGGTGGAACGATAAAAATGGCGGCGGAGGCGATTGTATCCGCAGCATATACGCACTGTTTTATGGGGATAACAGACGACGGTCATCCGGCAATATACGAAACAGTAGGAAACCCCGACTGTCATATTATATTGCGCGGCGGGGCAGATGGTCCAAATTACGAGGAGAAATATATAAAAGAAACCGAAGCTATAATGAGGGAAAATGGATTAACCCCGAAAATTATGGTGGATTGTTCGCACGGAAACTCTCAAAAAAACCACAGAAACCAAAAAGGTGTATTACAAAATGTAATGCACCAAATAAAAAACAGCACCAGCACCAGCACCAGCACCAGCACCAGCACCAGCACCAGCACCAGCATAATAGGTGTTATGATAGAGTCTAATATAAAAGAAGGAAAGCAAACCCTGAAAAAACATAATTATAATTATCTTTTCATAAGTATTACAGACGGCTGCATTAGCATAGAAGAAACAGAAAAAATTATAAAGGAAGCTTATTCAACAATTCTTATGTGAAACAATTCTTATGTGAAACAATTCTTATGTGTGATATTGTCTAAACGTAAGGCTATATCGAGCCCCTTCGTCTTCGGGAAGAACATCGCCGAATACCTTTTTAATTTCGTGACTATAATATTTCTGAACTTCGCCGCCCATAAACAGAATACTTCTCGCCGGCATCATAATTCTAGTTGTTTTTTGACCCCCGCAGAAGGCTTTGTCCCTTTTAATAGAATTAAGATTATCTTTGTCGTATAAAATTCTTTCAAATATAATCTCTCTAGGAAGACCAAAAGACAATATCATAACAGTTGGATTATTCCCGAAAATAACCTCACTGTCGCGGTGCGGTTTGATAGAATCTTTTACCGACCTATAATAATTAGTAAGACACGAATCAAACGTAATACCTGGACTAACACCGGGAATATTCATCGGGGAAATATGCGTGTCAAAATAAGCTTGCACAAAGGATTGAATCTCGAGAAGCCCATCGTCATATTTACGAGCAATCCATCTATCGTTCCCGTCGTCCTTCCAACCAGCCCGCTTCCCAAAGAACTCGCCGCCATCACAAGAATACCTCTGTAGTCTAGGAATTTCACCAAATGATGTTTGTCCCCCATATAATTCAGTAGTTGATAGATATTCCATCCAGCCAACATATAGATTAGAACTGATCGCGTTCTCTGCTAAACAAACAACTGAGTCGTTTCCGTTATTTTCTCGGTGCCTAATCATAATTTCCATATTGCTAATGTTAAAAAGATTTATATTAATAATGTTTATTAATAGGAATCAATTATTTGTTTAAATAAATGTTATGACTTTATTGGTGTCTCATACCGACACACATAGAATAAAGAAGACGATTGTTCAGGTAAAGTAGTGCGGGGGACATAATACCCATTACAAGCGAAAACACATTCATCTTTTTTTGCATTACGTGATAAACTCCTCCGACTAGACCGGCGGCGAAGAATATAAAAGAAATAATAGAACTGTAGTAGAAATATAAACAATACTCTTTGCCTAAAGGCGCGAAAAACATATCTTCGATGACACCCATTATATAAAATAAGTTAATATAATAAAATAGATTAAAATATAATAAAATATAATATAATAAATATATTATAAACACTGGACAACATCTATAGTTTTATCTCCGCATATAGGACACGCATCATTCGTATCATACCAATTCTCTAAACAAGCGGTGCAGTGATCCCCGTGCCCACACGGAAGAATAACAATATCATCGCTTTTTTTTTTACAAATGGCGCACTTTCCTTTGATCCCTTCCACGCTGTCAACATCATCAATCGATAAATCGCGAGAAGCATGCGGGCTACAGCACGATGGAGCACGGCAAACCGGTGGAATATGTATAATATTATCGGTCTCAACTAGCTTATTTGCTCGATTCTTTTTACAAGCCCGCCACCCGCAACATAATGCGACGCGTCCACAAAAAAATAATTTAAATTTATAGAAGCACGTTTTATCGTGACAATCTATCTTCGTTTTCATTTATATACTAATAGATAAAATTGATTATTTATATTATATTATATTTAACTATAAGTAATTCAAAATGGAAAGTCTCAAAGATGTCGAAATAAATATTAAATCAGAATGTATCAAAGCATATAATCCCGAATGTCCGTGTTGCCTAGAGGTTCCTAAAAAGGGTCGGATCATATTCGACTGTCGCCATCTAATGTGTACCGAATGTTTTATGATGCATAATAAAAAAAGTAATAATTGTCCAATCTGTAGAGTCGTCTATCGAGAAAATAATGAACAATTGCCGCGCTTAGACCACCACCGACAGCCCGTAAGACACCCCCCACGACTCCTTGCCTCGCAAATCCACGCCCCGCAAATCCGAGACCTACATACCCTTACACCGCGAAGCTTGCGGCGAGAAGCCGAAGAGTGGCAGGCACAGAGGGACAACTTCGAAAGGGACGCCATAGCCCATCAACGGAGACAAATAAGAACAAATCGTGAACAGAGATTGCGGGATGCGCCGCCTCTTGGAGCACATAGAGACGACGATAGAGACGACGATAGAGACGACGATAGAGGCGACGATGAACCAACGACTGATTACAAGAACCTCTCGCTCGTAGTATTAGCAGATATATTTGTAATGGCTATATGGTTACTAAGGGTTAATATGTATTCATAATAAATAAATAATAATAAATAATAATAAATAATAATAAATAATATGAATTTTTTATTGACAGAGCTAGGATATTTTGGTCCTCTGATAATGATTATCGTAATAATAATAATAAGCAAATCTTGTGAATACAAAATAATATTATTATTTGTTGTAATTAATGAATTGTTAAACAGATTATTAAAATATATAATTAACCAGCCAAGACCGGAAGGATGTGAATATATAAATACGTGGGATAGTCACCCACCAGATTCGTGTGGGATGCCGTCGGGGCACGCACAACAAGCAGCAGCAGCAGCAGTATATATTATTTTATATACAAAAAACCCAATAATGGCGGTATGCGCAATAGCTCAGACGACTCTAACAATGTATCAGAGATACAACTATAAAAAACACACGACACTTCAAATAATAATAGGTGCATCGATAGGGGTGATTATGGGAATACTATTCTACAATATTTCCCCATACATTGAAAAAATATTTAATTTAAGAAGCAAAACTCCATATATAAACTCGACAATCCTCTTACAATCCGTCGTCTGATTCCTCGTCAGACTCCTCCCATTCCCGACCCATAATCTCTGATACCCCAACCTTCACCCACACGCGAAACGCATCAAGTTTTTCCGTCTTATCATTAAGCTTTTGTGAAAGAATTTCGTATGCCTCGGTGACAGCCGCCGAGTCAGCCTTAATCTCCTCTAGCTCAAGTGCGTGAGAAGCATCCTTCTCCCGAATAGTTTTATCAAACTCTCCAAGCTGTCGCTCAAGCCGCTTATTCTTTCGCTCCTCCTTTTCAAGTCTCACGCGAAGGTCCTTGATTTCCACAGCACGGTCCTTCCCAGTCCGCACAATTCCTTCGTGATTACTCGTCATTTTAGCCAGCCACTCAATATGCTTCTTGCTCTTGCAGTGCTGGCTCGCGAAGCTATACTTATTATAGTGGATTCTTGTCGAATGACAAGGACACCTCGCGCCAGAATCCTTAAACATAGTAGCCGACAGTTGGGAATGTCCATCTACAAAAGTCATTCCGTCCGAAACAATATATTCCTCATAATTGTAGGGTGTCTTTGCAAGAGTGGACATCATAGCATACTCTATTTAAATAACATTAAAAAGCTTTCAATTTTAAAGCTATATTGAAAAATACAATACAATACAATACAATACAATATTCTAAACAACGCCCACCTCTTCAGCTCTCATTGTGCAAACATTACTTTCCGCAGGTTTTTTAGTAAACGCCTTCACGGAAATAATCTCTTTCAAATGGATAAGGAATATAGTATCAATAACAATTGCAATGATGGCAAGTTGGTCACCGGGTTTAGAATTACATCGGAATAGAGAAAGAGCAAATATACCAGAAACAATTGCAAATACGATAACGCAGCAGTATGTTTTAGGATTAAATAAGAATACGATAATATACGTTATTGATACAATAATCGAAAACAAATACGCGGCCGTATAGACATCAGATGCATAAATACATTTAGAGCACGATATATCCGATGAAGTAGACGACGGAGTATTCGTATAATACGAACCGGACGGACACGATTCGTGAGAAGAACACTCCGCCGAGTCACCGGAAGAGTATTTTCCGTCTATACAATTACTACAAGAACCAGCTCCATCCACCGACCACTTCCCTGCATCACACGACAAGCAATCACACGCCAGGCAACTAGAAGAGGACTTTTGTCCTAGTAAACCGTATTTTCCACTTGGACACTTATCACCGAGACAGTCGCTTGAACCGGGGTGATTATTATGACGTCCACTCTCGCATTCGTTGCACGTAAACTGTCCTGTTATAGAATACTTTCCCGCGGGACACACCGAGCACTTGTCGCTCCCCAGACTGCCATACGTGCCCTTCGCGCAAATATCCCCGAGACAACGTGTGAAATCGCTACTGGAGTATCGCCCGGCTTCGCACACAAGACACTCTTCCAAAGAGTGTTTGACATCAACTCTATATGTGTTAGCCTTGCACGGCTCACACGAAACAACTAGTTTTTTTGAAGCGGATAGAATTGCGTGCTCTCCCGAAGAGCACGGTCGGTCATTATAAAGATTGCGCCGCCGCCGCCGAGTTCCCGCATCGACGCCACCAGAAAGAATGCAAAATGTAAAATAAAACGCGTAGACCTTAGACATATTTATAGTATGTAAGTTCAATTAAGGCAATATCAATTTTAATTTTAATATAAATACATAATTTTAATATATTCATAATAATGAGTAAGACCTTTTATACAAAAGGTACATTTATTCCGAAAGAGGAATATGTTGAGGTAATAAAAAAAACCCAGATTATCTCAACTGATTTTCTTGTATTTAATACAGAAGGGCGTGTTCTTCTGGGGAAACGTAACAACGAGCCTGCTAAAGACACTTGGTTTGTCCCCGGAGGCCGAGTCCGTATATATGAAAAAATAGACGACGCGGTTAAACGAATCACGAAACAAGAGCTTGGGAAAGAGTTAACTAAAACGAGCGACCTTGGAGTATATCACCACGTCTATCACAATAATTTTGCAAATGAAGACCACGGCACGCATTATGTAGTATTCGCTGTAAATATTGTACTGGAAACAGACGATATAACCCCTTTGCCCGACGATCAGCATAGTGAACTAAAATGGTGGAATGTAGAAGATGTTGTTAAAGACCCATCAGTCCACCCCTATACAAAAAATTATTTCCATCCAGCACCACACAATAAAGCTTTTATGTAAAGAATTATATTAATTCCGTCTACATCTCCCGGTAGAACGCCGCCGCCGCCGCGCAGTCTTCGTTCCGCGTCCCGAAGCATAACCAACTCCGGGACCCAACCAGCTAAGCTCCCCTATTTTTACTTTCTCTCCATTAGCAATCCTCTCCACGATAGAAACTAGTTTTTTTTTCTGTGCGTTATTAATAAACGAAGCATCCCGCTTCTTCTCCGCAGACCTTTGTTTCCTTAAAGATTCGGTTAGCCCCTTCATAGTCTTTCTTACCTGCGTCATAACAGATTTATGTGGTTCGTCTTTTCTCGTTTTATCGAGCCTAGTTTTACCGGATCTAGTTTTACGCGTTCCGTCTTTTCTAGATTTACGGGGCATATAAATAAGAAAAGAAAAGATAAATTAAATATACTATTTAAAGACACAACATATACTCTATTTGTATATAGACAACAAACAGCAAAAAAAATAAAAGTTGTCTGCAAAATACCAAAATATAGACCGATGGTATAAACTCCATCGGTTAAAATATATTTTAACCACACTAACGGTCACACACATATAGCCCCACATATAGCCCCACATATAGCCCCACATATAGCCCCACATATAGCCCCACATATAGCCCCACATATAGCCCCACATATAGCCCCACATTCAGATGAAATGTTGGTTTAGTTTTATAGTTTTTATAGTTTTTATAGTTTTATAGTTTTTATAGTTTTTATAGTTTTTATAGGTTTATAGTTTTATAGGTTTATAGTTTTTAATGGTGAGAGTCCCTTTACCCTGTTTATTTGTGAGTTCACAATAAAACACGGTACGTCATAAATATAAATAAATTGTATTGTTACGCGGAACATATATATTCCACGCGGTTATAAAATATAGTTTTGTAATATGTTTATATGGAGCAGGAGCAGGAGCAGGAGCAGGAGCAGGAGCAGGAGCAGGAGCAGGAGCAGGAGCAGGAGTAGGAGTAGGAGTAGGCATATGAAATGGAGGCATATGAAATGGAGGCATATGAAATGGAGGCATATGAAATGGAGGCATATGAAATGGAGGCATATGAAATGGAGGCATATGAAATGGAGGCATATATGGAAAGATTGTTTAACGCGTGGAATAAATGCCCGCATTAAAGTGCATTTAACAGCACAACGAATCTCAAAAGAGATATGTAAATGTATTATATAATGCCGTTCATCGGCATATAAGCTCGGTTAGCTCAGTTGGCAGAGCATACGACTGTTAATCGTAGGGTCATTGGTTCGATCCCAATACCGAGCGAAAATATTATTTAATAATTATATTTAATAATTATATTTAATAATTATTAAATATTAAGATAATATATAATGCCGAATAGACTAATGAAACTCTTTAAAAAAACCCGCAAACGTTTAAAGCGGGCGAAGAAACGCGGAACAAGACAAGTGCGTCGTGCCAACCCTCTTATTTCTTCTGGAGAACGTAAACGGCTTAAATATTTAAAAACTTTAATTTCGAGAGACCGTGCTGCGGAGAATATTAAACTAGGAAATAGTTTGAAAGGTTCGATTGAGAAGTTCTTACATTTAGAGAAAAAGAAATCCAAGTCCCGCAGCAGGTCGCGCAGCAGGTCGCGCAGCAGGTCGCGCAGCAAGTCCCGCAGCAAGTCCCGCAGCAGGTCGCGCAGCAGGTCGCGCAGCAGATCGCGCAGCAAGTCTCGCAGAAGATAAATTATTATTATTCATTATATATAATAATGAATAAAATGGAAAACTTTACGTTGTTACCAAGTATTACTTGGAATATGGGGAATGTTGTGCGTTTTATAATGCCTATGGTTTTGGGATATTTAACTAGTCAATCGTGTTGGTGGAAGGTTTCCGGTAAACGAGCGGGAGCGACCGTAGCATTTCGTCCTCCGGCATATGTTTTTGGTATAGTTTGGCCATTATTATATATTATGATTGGATTGAGCTGGGTGATTGCTGCGAAAACAAGAAAACAAAATACCCATATCGAAGTATGCTATATAAGTATTTCGGTATTATTGGCTAGTTGGATTTTTCTATATGGATGCAAGAATAAGAAGGTATGGGGAGTGTATTCCATTGCATTATCTATAGGAGCTGTGATAATGACTATGAACGTGGTTGATGTTGAAAGCCGTATTTTACTAGTTCCTCTGATTACTTGGTTGCTTCTCGCACTGTTATTAAATGTTTTTGAAGTTTCCAAGACATAGAAACTCGAGGAAAGAACGCGTATTTATATTATCTAAATTGCTGTCCAATAATTTTTTGAATCAAGACAATATTATATAAATATTATATAACAATTTCATATAAAATTGATATAATAATTATCTTATTAAATATGCAATAAGATGATTTTTAAAATGACTACAGCCGAACGCGTTAGACATAATAAGCCATCCTTTAAAAAAAGTGTATTTCAGGTTGGCTGTCTTATATGTCTTATTATTATTCTGTTGTAATGAATGATTATTCTGCATAAAATTGAAAAGTTTTAAAACGAATAAACAATAACAAAATGGAATTTATTCAACATCTAGAAACCCACGGATGGTGTATTATCCCCGATATTCTATCTAGAAGCGAAATAGATGAAGCGAAGCGACTCTTTTATAACTGGCAAAAGACCATTCCCGAACACGATCGTCTTCACTCAACTATTGATCCGCACGGAATTTATAAGCACCACGAAGTCGGGCACCAAGAGCACGCGTGGTTTATTAGAACGAACCCAAAGCTTCAGAATGTTTATAGACAAATCTGGAAGACAGAAGATGTAGTTGTTTCTTTTGACGGTTCGTGCTACATTCCTAAATCTTGCAAAAAGAAGGACAACATTTGGACGCATAGCGACCAGTCTCCAACTGTAAATAGGCTAGCGTGCTACCAAGGATTCGTCGCATTAACAGAAAACAAAGAACGGACACTTGTCGTTTACAATAAAACGCATCTCATTCACCACGAATATTTTACGAAGAAGGGAAATACGAGCAAGGCAAATTGGCAGAGAATAGATAAAGATGATGTAGAAGCCGCCGCTCATCTAAAGAGAATTCTTCACATTCCAGCCGGAGCGCTAGTTCTGTGGGATTCTCGAACATTTCATCAAAACCAATATGGTGCCCCGGGATCAGAAGAGCGCATTGTTCAATACGTATGCTTTATGCCGAAAAATGTTCCAGAAAACACGACAGCAATGCAAGCTAAGAGAAAGAAATATTTTGACACGCGCAGGACGACTTCACATTGGCCATATCCAATTAAAGTCAACGGATTACAGCCTCAAACATATGGAGACCAAAGCAAACTAATTGATTATTCTAAACTAACACCACCAAACCTAGAAAGATTTATGTGTGAAATTGAAAAAATAATTTAAATAAAATAGCGAATAATAAAAATTATATAATATAATATATATGAGCACGAAAAAAGATAGAGAGTTATGTATGAAACCCCCCGCACATTGTGTAAGATATCATCCCACCAAAGAAGATATTGAAGATATTGTAAATAAAACGGGAATGAAACCTCGCGAAATACAATCCGCGTTTAGCGATACGCCAACTTCAGAAAAAGGACGCGGACTAAGCTCCGCCCAACAAAACGCCGCAGTCACCACAATAATGATTATCATCACCGGAGGGATGTCAATATTGGCCAGCAACGCAGCCGCAAGTTTTTTAGTCGCGATGCGTGTATTGCCTGCACTATGTCCACAGAATATGATGGTGCACACTACACGGAAGGTGCTGGCTCAAATAGGATTTGCCAAAACCTGCGAAGACCACGCAACAGCTCACTCCACTAGACTTGGGGCTATAATTGCAGTATGTGGTGGACTTGGAGTTATGAGTGCCACAGTGAGAAACTTTTTTAACGAATCACACGCTGTGGTAAAAGCCGTTTTATTCGGAACTCCCAAACAACAGCGACAGGCGGCAAAGAAACTTAAGAAAGCTAAAGAGCTAGCAAAGAAAACCGCAATGAAAGAAAAACAACTAGCATTAAAAGAAAAAAAACAAGGAGAAAAACAAAAACAAAAACAAAAACAAAAACAAGACGAGAAACAATCACGTAAAAGAAGACAATCTGGCGAATACGCGATGCACACACCACCTCAGAGCGCGGCGGAGGCTGCGGCGGCGGCGGCAGCAGCGGCCGCCGCTGCTGTGGATTCAAATGTTAGCGATGCATCTATTGCTTCAATGGCCAGTGATGCTTCAACAATTCATTCCATAACACCTGCTAGCTCATCAGCAAGAAGCTCGTCATCTGATGGTAGCTCATCTGATGGTAGCTCATCTGATGGTAGCTCATCTGATGGTAGCTCATCTGATGGTAGTTCTTCAGGTGAAGATGCGAGTAAGAGTTCGATAAGCCGTAGTATGGAGGCAGCCAAAAGAGGAAGGAAAGCTCCGAGAGGTGCGGCACAATCAAGAAAAGGTGCGGCATCGCCGAGAGGTGCGGCACAATCAAGAAAAGGTGCGGCACAATCAAGAAAAGGTGCGGCACAATCAAGAAAAGGTGCGGCATCAAAAAAAAAGGGGGGTCCTTCGCCAGGAAAACCGGTAGCGGCGATGGCATCCTCCCCCGCATCGTCTAAGATGTCCCGTAAACGAGGCCGCGGTGGAAAAGATATCCGCAACCATTATCACCGAGGCGGTAACAAAACTCATAAAAGAGCTAGTAAGAGAGCTAGTAAGAGAGCTAATAATAGAGTTAATAAGAGAGCTAGTAAAAGACGTCATAAATAGATTAAGACGGATAAATTTTATTTTTAGTAAATAAAATTTATATTAGCGGCAACGTTTTTTTGTACGTTTATGTCCGCGAGGATGTCCTCTCCCACGATAATGTCTTTTCCCACGATAATGTCTTCTCCCACGAGAACCCAGACCTTCATAATCTGGCCCCCGGTGGTCCTGTGAGTCAGGTTCATCGTCTTCTCGCCAGACGCTCTCCAATTTACCCATATATTCCGGAACACCGCCGTATTCACCAGCTTCTTCTAATTCTTCCTTATAAAAGAGTGTAAAATCAACGATGTTTTCGTCGGTCCAATTACCATTAGCGTCTCGGACATCTTGAGCGATATCTTCTAGGTCCTTTACACCTAGTTTTTTTATCATATCTGCAAAACGAGTTTTCATCCAATTAAACGGGGCTTTAATGGTTTCCTTGACGCCGCCATTCGAGGCAACCCAAGCCCCAGCTGTTAAGCTGATGGCCGCAGCACAACGGTTAACAATAGTAGTATATAGCTCATCATTGAGTGCACATTCCCCTCCCCACGGAATAATTAATTCAAGCATTCTTTCTGAATGAGAACATAACCTGGGGAGAAACTCAACAGAGACTAGCAATTGTTCAATAGACCCCCATCTTTGAGTTAACGCGGCAGCTCCTCTGGGAAGTAACGCTATAGTGCCGGCATAAGAGATTAATGACATAATAGACGCGAGTTTTTCACGCTTCTGCTTTGCAGTCATCCCGCCCCGCTGATGATGAGTCCGTCCTCTCCTTTTCCCTTTTTTCCCCTTTTTTGTTCTAGTATGTTTTTTTCTTCTTCGCCCGCCACCACCAGAGTCAGAATCCCCTCCAAATATATCATCCGGGATACGGGGTATATGCATTGCCATCTCATCATACTCTTCTTGTGTTTCGGCGTTTTCCCACAAGACATCTTGAAAAAGCTTTAATAACTCAGCCCGGTTTAATCCATCTGGTGCAGATTCTTCGGGGAATTCCATTTCGCAAAAAACACTATCACACATTATGATATATATTAATATAAAAATATATAGAATATGAAATTATTCCATTAAAACATATGACTAATAGAGTAATACATAGCATATAGTATTGCATTAGGGACGGCTTCCGCGCGACTGGCTTGATCACCCGACAACCAATGACCTAAACATTCCTGAAGTATAAGCGCCCCAGACGAAACCATTAACCCCTTAATGAATAAGTGCATTCTTGCATACTCCCAGTCAGACGAATATTTATCAGAACCATTATCCTCAAGATACAAAAATGTAGAATTCATCTTCTTACGCGCATAATATAGGGGCACAGAGTAAACAACTGCAGTAGCCCCCCCAATCGCGTAATTCATAAAGATATAATGTGTCATATACGAAGTATACAAAAATTTCTGAATGTTAATATATTGCATATGCGAAAGATTAAATAAAACAGGAATCCATAACAACATACCGTAAATTGTAAAAGGCATACCGATTGTGTGACAATAAGAATTAAGAGGTTTTGTGTGAATTTCTGCATAATAATCAACACCCGATTGACCAATGGCTGCCCCACATAAACTTAAAATATGAGGAACAATAATCCCTGTCGACATTCCTTTCACAATAACACCAGACATATAATATATAAGATGTAATTATTTATTATATTTTATTATATTATATTACGCGATGTCCGTTACGACTAATGTAAAAAATATAATATTATGTGTGTTTGCAACATTCTTTATATTTTTAATAATTCATCACGCGTGGAAAACATATTATACTTCGAAAGAAAACTTTTCTTTGATAAACGAAGTAGGAACAAACGAAGTAGGAACAAACGAAGTAGGAACAAACGAAGTAGGAACAAACGAAGTAGGAACAAACGAAGTAGGAACAAACGAAGTAGGAACAAACGAAGTAGGAACAAACGAAGTAGGAACAAACGAAGTAGGAACAAACGAAGTAGGAACAAACGAAGTAAGTAATACACTCTTTGTATCTATCCCGAGTTATCGTGACGCCGATTGTAAAAACACAGTAAATAATTTATTTGAAACAGCAAAAAATCCAGAGTTAATTTACATAGGAATATTTACTCAGAATAAAGACGACAGCGAGTCGTGTAAGATAGAAACAAAATATAAAAATAATATAAGGTATTTGGATATAAGTTACAAAGAGGCAAAGGGTCCTCTATACGCGAGAGCGAGAATACTCAAAGAATTGTATAAAAACGAATCATATTATATGATGATAGATGCACATACACGGTTTACAAAAGATTGGGATTTTAACTTGAAAAAACAATTAGAATACTTAAGAAACAGCGGTATACCAAAGCCAATATTGAGCACATATCCAAGCGACCAAATAAATATGGAAGATGATATGAGAAAGGAAAAATCGGAAATAAACACAACGCATATATGTGGTGTCAGCTCCGGTGTAGATTATCCGCAAGCATTAAAAGGTATCGCGAAGCAAAGCGGGATTTTCTATAAATCTCACTTTATTGCAGCGGGGTTTTTATTCACGTATGGCCAATTTTGCAAAGAGGCGAGATTAGATACAACATATAAACATATATTCGAAGGAGAAGAAATACTTCTGGCTATATTGGCTTACACCAACGGGTGGGACATATACTCTCCTCCGCATAACTATGTTTACCACAAATATAAGTCGGTGTCGCCTCCTTGGTTTTCAGACAATAAAGATAATGATGGGTTTAACGAAGAAAGCAGAGAATCACACGAAAAATTAAAAAGAATAATGACAGACCCGATGTTTTCAATGGTCGACCCATATGGAATAGGAAGAGTCAGAGGACTAGACGCTTTTTGGCAAGAAGTTGGTTTTAATAGAAACGAGACCGAATTCGATAAAAAATGGACAAAAGAAAACGAAGACAAGCTCTGCAATAAAAGTAATAATATTGTTTATAACGAATAAATTAAATGCATTTACCAAATAATATAAATATTAATTCATATTATTTTTGTATACTATATAATGCCCCAAACTGCTCTACAAAAAGCAACAGAAATCTTATCTAGATGCAATTTCTCAACACTTACGACCAGCTGCACAGAGACCCCCTTTTTCACGCCGACATATGATTCGGTAACAATTGAAGACGTAATCAATAAGCCAAGTAAGGATAATACTAAAATACTAGACATCTCTCACGATGTCGAATTGCCGGATATTTTGCTCAATATGTTTCTTTTGTTGGACTCCAACAAGAGGGAGTTCTCGTATAATATATTTTCATTTATGCCTATCGACGAGATAGATCGTCGATATAGAATGTTTCAAAAAAAGGAACAATTCAATATATGTGATTTAGCAACGAGCTATTATGGGATGGGTCACATCATCGTGTTGTCGTGGAATAAAAAAACAAAAACATTTATGCTTCGTCGGGACGGAGGGTCAAATGATTATGACCGTATAGATAATATGAATTTTATAACCAACTATAATGCGGCAGCGGTGCCCCAAGAAAGCCAAATCACAGAGGAACGGCTATTTAAAACATTAGAAGCGAATAGCGTAGAAGAGTTGAGAGATTTATTTATAAATAAATAAATGAGTATATATAAAAAATTGAAACATATTAAAAACATATAAATGATATTATTAGTATGTCTCCCGTTATGTTTTCCAGCAAATTTCTAAACCCACCAAACAGCTCCTCGAATTTCGGGATTTTCCAGTTGAAGACCGAGCAACAAGAATCGAAATTCAAAGAAATAAATTGGGTCCTAAATGTTGATAGGTCCGGCTCTATGCAAGATATGTGCCCCGATGGAAAAACAAAGATGGAACACACACACCACACCCTTAAAAATATGGTAGACTATTTCATTAAGCTAAATAGAGACCACCCCACAATTAAACAATATATTACCATTATCGCGTTTGACCACGAAGCGATTATTCTATGCGATTGTCTCGAAATTACCGAAAGCGCGGCGGGAACCATCGCAACTATCCTCGACACTCTTAAACCCCGTGGGACAACAAACATCGGCGATGCCCTCAGCTTAGCGGACGAGCATATTCGCGGTATTATTGATAAGTATCCCGCTGATGATGCCGATATTAACGTCCGCCAAATTTCCCATCTGTTTATGAGCGACGGTAATATTACGCAGGGCATCCAAGATATAGATATTCTCAAGGCAAAGTGCTACGATCGCCGCCGCGTCGCGGCATATAACATCACAAATACTTTTATTGGATTCGGAACTCATCACGACGCGAATCTTATGCGTAAGTTGGGAGATATTCCGAAGGGGGCGTATTACTTTGTCGAGAGTCTGGAGAATGCCGGGATGGTATATGGAGAGATCCTATACAAAAGTTTGTATGAATACATTCAAAACCTCAGAATTAGGGTAGATAATGGGGACATTTATAATTACGAGACGAACACGTGGGGAAAAATTCTCACGGTTGATGCTGTTTCCTCCGGTCAAACGAGGACGTGGCATATTCGAACAATTAGCGCAGATGAACCCGCATCCGCAGCATCCGCATCAGCAACAGCAGCATCAGCATCCGCATCCGCAGCATCCGCATCCGCAGCATCCGCATCCGCCGCTCAAGACGCTGAAACATCTGAGATGATTCAGCTTCCCGTAACAATTGTCGTAGCATATAAACTATTGTCGGAAAATCACATAACATCCAAGGAAGTTCATCCGGATTACCCGCCAGACGGCGAAATCGACTCCAGCGTTGAGAAATATATGTGGAGACAGAGAACGCAGGAAATTATGAGTGAAGTAAACGAATTTATTAATAAGCCGAAGTCCCCGCCTGATCCCGCACAGCTATACCCTGGCGCGGGCGGCAATATATTTGTCAAGCCCACCTTCCGACACAACGGAATCGCGACCGCCGATAAATATTTGACGGAGGAACACGAAATCTTAGATATGGCCAAGTCTGGCGAGTGGATTCTTGTTAGCAATATGCTCGATAAGATGCCGCATCTAATTAATTGTCTTCCCCCTCCACGGAGATATGGGCTCATTCACCACGCAGTTCATCAGCAAAACGTAAAGGCTCTCGAAACAATTATGAATCGGGGAGCTGATGCCGATATGGTCACATCTGATGGGGAAACGGTTCAACAGATTATCGAAAAGTCAACCTCTCGTATTATTCGAACAGCAATGATAGAGCTTCTTAATTATATTATCCCCGTAAAAACAACACGGACAACCAATAAAGAATTTGAACAACATCTCAACGAGTTTATGCTGGAAATGAAAGATTATATGGAGGAGAAGAACCTCATAGACGACGTGTTTATGAATAATCTTTGCGATGATATTTATGTATGCACCAAAAGTCTATCCGCCTCCAAAAATTTGGGAAATATGTATTTAAACACCCGTTCTGCATCTCAGGGAAATGAGCGCGCGTATAACATCGGAAACTTCCGAGACCTAGATGCTGGAAGTAAACCAGTCGACGCGGCCTTCCGGGGACTCTCGCAACATACCCAACAACATACAACTCAAACCCCTTATGCCCCACCCAGAGCCGCCACCCTTATGCGAGCGGTGAGCTGTAGGAGGTAAATATAAGCGCAGCAAATATAAGCGCAGCAAATATAAGCGCAGCAAATATAAGCGCAGCAAATATAAGCGCAGCAAATATAAGCGCAGCAAATATAAG
>Ga0206129_10002290_pt1 | contig 24017 bp, 31 predicted proteins | sample Helgoland_Spring_8_FD_148616 | JGI IMG/M metagenome (GOLD analysis project Ga0206129, IMG submission 148616) | Pelagic subsurface seawater microbial communities from Kabeltonne, Helgoland, North Sea - Helgoland_Spring_Bloom_20160502_2 | ecosystem: Environmental > Aquatic > Marine > Epipelagic ...
TATATGCTTGCGACATTGATCCACGACACCCTGATGTATTTACCTTTGATGCTCTTACTTTGGATTTTGGCGGGAGGGGAGTAGTTGACTATTGCATTACCAACCCACCTTGGGATAGAAAGATACTACACCCGATGATTGCTCACTGGATGTACAGGTGTCCAACTTGGTTATTGTTTGATGCTGATTGGATGCACACTAAGCAGTCGGCATGGTTTATGTCGTATTGCACTAAAGTAGTAAGTGTTGGCAGAGTTAAGTGGATAGAGGGTAGCAAGAGCGTTGGTAAAGATAACTGCTCTTGGTACTGTTTCGATGCTTACGCTGATCCAACTAAGGCAACAGAATTTTATGGGAGAACGATCTAGTGGACTTTAAAGAATACCAACGTAAGGCAGTAACCTTTGCGATCTACCCTGCAACGCACAAGGTGCTGTACCCAACACTGGGCCTATGTGGGGAGAGCGGTGAGGTAGCAGAGAAGGTTAAGAAGCAAATTCGTGATGGGGAATTTAACGCACATGAGGTAGCAAAGGAACTAGGTGATGTGCTGTGGTATCTGGCTAACATCTGTAATGACATTGGGTATAACCTAGATGAGATTGCTGACCTTAACCTAACTAAACTCCGTGGTCGTATGGCACGTAACGTAATTAAAGGAAGTGGAGACAACAGATGACATGGTTCTGGAGATATGTAAACTTCTTAGCTACATGGCGTGAGCATCGTAAGGCAATTAAGCAACTTAATCAGTTGACAACCCGTGAGCTAAATGACATTGGTTTAAGTAGAGCAGATATTGATCGTCTGGTCTGGCTTAAAGAAGACAAAGACAACCGTGGCCGAGAGCTAAAATGAGTAGAGAGAACCACTCGCAAGAACACGTAATGAACCTATTTGACAGGACTATTAAATGAGCAGCAATCAACTCCCAACAGACTACCAATCATTCATCCACAAGTCACGTTATGCACGTTGGCAAGAGGGTACGGGCAACCGTGAATCTTGGTCTGAGACAGTGACACGTTTCATGGACAACATTGTATTACCTAAGACTGGTGATGACACATACATCCGTGACCTTGAGCAAGCTATCTTGTCACTAGAAGTGATGCCTTCTATGCGATCATTGATGACAGCAGGTCCAGCAGCCTCACGGGACAATACGAGTATGTATAATTGCTCCTACTTAGCGGTTAACAACATTAAGTCTTTCGACCAAGCTATGTTTATCCTACTTTGTGGTACAGGCGTAGGGTTCTCTGTAGAGCGTCAGTATGTCTCTAAGCTACCAGAAGTGCCAGAGAAGATGTTTAACAGCGACACTAAGATCGTCGTTAAGGACAGCAAAGAGGGTTGGGCTAAAGCACTACGTCAACTGATTGCGCTACTCTACAGTGGTGAGATTCCACAGTGGGATGTGTCAAAGGTACGACCAGCAGGTGCAAGACTTAAGACCTTTGGTGGTCGTGCGTCAGGTCCAGCCCCATTGATCGACTTGTTTAACTTTGCTATCAACACCTTCGCTAACGCTAAAGGTCGTAAGCTGTCGTCTATTGAGTGTCACGACATCATGTGTAAGATTGGCGAGGTAGTCGTGGTCGGTGGAGTGAGACGCTCGGCTATGATCAGTTTGTCGAATTTGTCTGATGATCGTATGCGTCACGCTAAGTCAGGTGCATGGTGGGAGAATGATAAGCAACGTGCATTGGCTAACAACTCTGTGTCATACACTGAGAAGCCAGATGCAGTCTCATTTCTACGTGAGTGGACAGCACTGGTAGAGAGTGGATCAGGTGAACGTGGTATCTTTAACCGAGAGGCGTCAAAGAAACAGGCTGGACTTAACGGACGGCGTGATGTAAACTACGATTTCGGTACGAATCCTTGCAGCGAGATAATTTTACGCCCAAGCCAATTCTGTAATTTAACGGAGTGTGTAGTACGTGCGACAGACAGTGTAGAAGACCTAGAACGTAAGGTTCGCCTTGCAACCATTCTAGGTACTATCCAGAGTACATACACACACTTCCCGTATTTGACAAAGGAGTGGACAACCAATACAGAAGAGGAGCGCCTGCTAGGTGTAAGTCTTACAGGTATCATGGACAACCAGCTAACCACGCTTAAGAATGGTGGTTTGGCTAAGACCCTACGTCACCTTAAGCAAGTTGCAGTGGACACAAACGCAGAGTGGGCTGAACGTCTTGACATCCCTGTTGCTACTGCTATCAGCTGTGTTAAGCCAAGTGGCACGGTTTCACAACTGGTAGATAGTGCCAGCGGGATTCATGCTCGTCACTCACCATACTACATCCGCACAGTACGTGGGGACATTAAAGACCCGCTAACACAGTTTATGAAGGACAAAGGAGTACCGCACGAACCATGCGTTATGAAGCCAGATACTACTGTAGTGTTCAGCTTTCCACAGAAGGCACCTGCTGGTGCTGTATGTACCTCTGACATGACTGCAATCGAGCAGTTAGAGATGTGGTTGATGTACCAGCGAAATTGGTGTGAGCATAAGCCCTCCGTGACAATTAACGTCAAGGCGGACGAATGGTTTGAGGTGGGCGCATTTGTCTATAAGCACTTCGACGAGATGTCTGGTGTGTCGTTCCTACCCTACAGCGAACACACGTACCAACAGGCACCATATCAAGAGTGTGGTAAGTCTGACTATGAAATGTTGCTATCGGTTATGCCGAAAGATATTGACTGGTCTGAGCTTGCAGACTATGAACAAGAAGACAACACATCAGGTAGTCAAACTATGGCTTGCTCTGGTGATAGTTGTGAGATCGTAGACCTAGTGTAACCCGACCACCTGAGCATGTGATTAAACTGCTCACTTAATCAAAGGAGAGATCATGTACACCATCATTACCCGTAACGACTGTAAGTACTGTGAAAAAGCTAAGGAGATGCTAGACTTAGATAAGGTCAACTATGTCGTCGTTAACATAGAGTCCCCTCCAAACAAGTGGGTGCTATCTCTTATGAAGGAAGCTAACCTAAAGACTGTGCCTCAAGTGTTCGCCACTGATGGCAGTTGGATTGGCGGGTTTCGTGAACTTGAAACTAAGATGGGCTTTATCAACAGCAAGAAGGAATACTAAGTGGTACAGCAAGCACCCAAGAAGACTAAGCGTGAGACTACCTATAAGGGGGCAGCAAAGAAGAAGTCCTCTGGGTTAGTACCAAAGACTGTCATGCAGGGTGAGCTAATCAAAGCCCTAAAGGAAAGTCAGCAGGTCTTCATCTTAGGTCCAGCGGGTACGGGTAAGACATATGTAACAGCGACATACGCTGCTGACCTATACACAGCTAAGAAGATCGACAAGATCGTTATCACACGTCCTCACGTAGCTGTAGGGAGGGAGCTAGGGTTCCTCAAGGGTGACTTGTCAGAAAAGACTATGCCTTGGGCATTGCCAGTGCTAGACGTACTAGAGAAGCACTTGGGTAAGGGGGCAGTGGAAACAGGTGTTAAGAATGGTAACATAGAAGTTGCACCTATGGCATTGATGCGAGGACGTAGCTTTGAGAACGCCTTTATTATTGTCGATGAAACACAGAACATTACACTGCACGAGCTTAAGATGCTGCTGACACGAGTGGGTGAAGGCACTACGATTGTACTAAACGGGGATGCTCAACAGAGTGACCTTAAAGAAGCAGATGGGTTGACAAAGGTTATTCATATCGCTAAGAAGCATATGTTGCCTGTGAACATTATTGAGTTCACTGTTGATGACATCGTAAGGTCTGACATCACAGCCATGTGGGTTAAGGCATTTGTTAAGGAGAAATTATAATGGCTAAGTGGACAATCGACGGACCTACTAAACAACATGAGTATGAGGAAGTGGTAGACAACGTAAACAGCCCACCACACTACGGCTCTGGCAGTATTGAGTGTATTGCGTACATAGAAGACTTCCTGACACCAGAAGAATACATAGGATACCTGCGAGGGAATATAGCCAAGTATCTCCACCGTTGGCGTTATAAGAACGGGCTGGAAGACCTCAAGAAAGCCACTTGGTATCTTGATCGTTTAGCTGAGTTAGAGGAGAGTAAATGAGCTTATTTGAAGGGCTGCTGGTAGCAAACTTAGGGGTGTCAGTGTACCTAGCATATAAGATGGGTGCTGCAGAGACTGACATAGAGATACTCTACCAAGGTATTGCACAAGTCATTGGTGAAGAAGACAAGACCTAGAATCAGAAAAGCCGTAGGCGTCCTTGAGTGGATACCTACGGCTTCTTTGTGTTTGTTGTAGTATTACTTACCGAAGAACTTCGATACTGATCTCATTCCTATGCTGGCACTTACAATACCTCCGAGGGAATACTGATACCAAGTTGGCATGGTCTCCAGTGAGGTAAAACCTGCTTGTACTATCTGGTTTCCCCATTCACCACAGAAGGCTAATATCAGGGGGATACTGAAAAGTAGAGTAATCCACTCATCTTTCCAGCTATTCTGTGTAGCCTTGATAGCCTCAATGTCCCAGTCAATCTCACCTGTAGCTTGCTTGACTTTAATCTCAGCGTTAGCCTTCTGTACCGCTACCTTACCCTCTAAGTAAGTGCTGGCAAGATTTCCTACTGCACCTAATAATTGTCCTATCATCTGTTATCAACCTCCTGTGGTTTCTTTTTAACTGCGCTCTTAGCTAGATTAGTTACTCCCATGAAAACGGACACGACCCCAGCAACACTAACAAAGTAAATGGAAGCCATACTACCGATAATGGCAGAAGCACTGTCCAGACCCATAATGCCAGTAAGTACAACTGCGAAAGGATATAGCAACATACCCCATAAAGAAAACCAAGCCATCTTACGAGTTTGGTCACGGTGTGCATCTTCGTCCTCCAGCCTGCGGCGACGATCCTCTAGCTCAAGTGCATCCCACTCAGACTTATCAATCGTACCACTGTTGTCTGTATCTACATCTTCAAATAAGGTAGGTATCCGCTTTGTCATTTATATCTCCTATAGGGGCTTGCCAAGTTCGTCTATAGCATCCCAAGTGGAGTTTATATCGTCTTGTAGTGCTTCCAACTTGTCGTCTATGCCATCAGTGATTAACTCAGCACGTTCTACCTTACTGCGTAACTCTAGTAAGGTTTGCTGTCTTTCTAGCAGCGTAGTCATCTGTGTACTTAATTGTGTCAACTTACTGTTTAAGCCTCGCACATCATTATCTAGTACGGTCTGCTCTAGTGCCTGTACTCTTGAGTTAGTGTCCGTTACCTCAAAGAAGGCTTCCTCAACAGCATAGAACCTGTTCACTACATCATACGAAAAGTAGATGCCAGTAGCTAAGGCAGACACTACAGGTGCAGCGAAAAGTAAGTGTGCGGCTTTAAATGTGTAGCCACCTGTGGTTAGCTCTAAGTCTTGCATTGTTAGTCCTTTAGTTGTAAGCAGACAATTCTTTGTATAGTTCTTCTGCTGTGACTAGGTTGGAACCAGTGTACCCAGAAATAGTCACGGAACCAGCTTCAAACTGAATTATAAACTGGTCCATAGATTGAGTATAACTCACAGCCGTGTAACTACTAACTGCGACACCATTGTTAGCTGCGTAGTTATCAATAGCACCAGTAACTTCACTGCTACTAGACCCTGCGAGGAAAGCACCCGCCTGTTGTGCGTAGGTCTCAACCACTACAAGTGAGTTGTTAAAGTTCTCAACCTTTTCTTCTGTAAGGGACATATCGTTAATAGTAACGTACTCTTGTAGTTTCTCTTGTGCTGGTGTCGTTGTAGCATCAGCAGCCATATCAGCCACTACACCCACTTCACTAAGGGCAGAGGCTGCATCTACTAGCAGGTCAATAGATGTGTGCAGGTTGTCCATAGCAACGATGTGCTCGTCGTACAGAACCTCAGAGGCGTCCTTGTACACACTTGTCTTAACCGCAGTCAGGGCATTGTTGTACTTGTCTACCTGCTCTTGAGTAAGGCCACCCTGTTGAATTGCTTGGTCTTCTACTATTTGGGCTGAGTTGGAACGCTTGTAACCCTTAAACGACAAGTTCAGTGCTGTTGTTACTTGAGTTCTAATTGCTTCCGCTGCTGATTGCAGGTCTTGTATCGACTGGTTTGCTGTTGCTGTTGTTGCGGAACCTAACAGAAAGGCTAGGGGTATTAGTTTCTTGTGGTACATCTGGTAACTTCTTTCCTATCATAAGAAGGGTGTCCCAGAATCTCTTGTCCTGTAGATACCCTACAATGTAAATATCAGGGTCTTGCCTCATCTTAATAAATGCTTCACGACCTATTAGTAGTTTACCTGTAACCACATCCGATATTGGACATGGAGTGTTACTCAGGGCCATGCTCTTAGCTACTACAGGGTTAGAACACATAACACTAATGGCAGAGACTTGCAAGCCTAAGCCACCTAAGTTTTGAGGAGCGCCTAGTAACCTTGCGTCCTTACGTCTGTTGCACTCACTGTCTTGCTCCATACCACCCTTAGAGATGCCTATGATACTAAGCTGTATTCCCTTGGTGTTTGGTATAAGGCAAGAGTCACCTCCACCTCCACCCATCATAGTCGGAGCAACACTAGACATGACAGGTGCAGCAGAACCCGCACCCGTAGCGTTGTAGTTGTTTGTTGTACTGGCGTTATTACTGTCTACAGTAGAGTCAGCTATGTTCGTGTTTAGATCACCTACTATGTCATTGGCTAACGCACTGCTCACCAATGACATCTGCAAGGCCACTGTCCATACACATAAGTTGGACAGCAGCTTCTTTTTCTCCGAGGATAGCAAGGGTTTGTGCATCTAAGTTTCTCTGACATTTAGGTTCATTGTTAGTACAAACGGACGGGTAACTTATCGTCGTAGTAGAACATCCAGCGAGTAGAATTAGTACGGGTATTAATCTCAAGGACTACGCTCCATAATATCTCTGATTGCTTTGATGTTTTCGTCTATTCTAGCGTTGCTTATAGCTTGAGTTTGTACGGCTAAATTTAGTCTCTGTATGTTAAGTTGGTTCTTTATGATGTCTTCACGGTTATCTTCAATATCCGACATCATCATAGATACAGTCCAGACTATAGCTGCACCCTGAGTTACAAGTCCGAATATAAGACCTATAGATAAGTTGTTGTTATTTACAGGCTCCAAAGCCTTTTCCTTAACCATCTCATGGGTACTCTTTACGGTTTAATTCGAAGTGGGGAGCATCATAAAAACTCTTCCAGTCACCACCCCATACGATGGAAATGTCAAGCTCATCTGCTGCTGTCTTCATAGCTTCAGCCATTTGCTCAAAGCGTTTAAGGTCTTCCCAGTCTACAGGCCAAGGGACCATATCCACAGCATGACCTGTAATGTGTCGTGAGTTCAGTGTAGTAGACTTACCAGCCTTAAGCAGTTCACGCTGACGGTTAATGTTACGGATACCTTCGATGACTGTGAAGTCAACTCCAGTGATCTCGATTGCTCTCTTAACTACAGCGACCATATCAGGGTGTACACCTGACAGGTTCTGTAGACTACGTGTTCCTAGTTTATACGACATACAATGCCCCTTGTTTATTTAGCGTTAGTTAAAGATATCTACCCTAGTAGGCAAGATACCTGTGTTTGGGTAGTCCAACCACTCCTGTCTCCAAGTTTCCAAAGAGGTCTTTTGAGTATCAGTAAGGCTGTTATACCAAGAAGGGTTCACTCTGTCGATAGTCTGAGAGAACTCTTCATTACGTTCTGTGCGCCTTGAGCTTAAAGTAGTCTCTGTGTCTTCATATGAAAGTAGCTGTAGAGAGGCAACGGTTGTACCGTTAACCTGCTCTCCAACCCAATGAGGATTTCTAGAAGGACCGTACTTAACTGTAAGAAGCTCGTTGCCACTCTCATCAAGTAATATGGTGTACTCTTTAAACATTAGCTTATTCTCCAAATCACGATACATCCATCACCGCCATCTCCAGTAGTGGTTCTTGCACCACCTGAGTCTGAAAGCGCGGCCCCACCGCCTCCACCGAGGCCAGCGTCAAAGGTTGTTGCGGAACTATCGTTGCGACGTGAGTTTGCTCCACCGCTGCCGCAGAGGAAACCACCAGCACCACCAGCAGCACTACTGTTTGAGAAGTATTGTGAATGACCACCACGGTAGTTCACTTGGCCTTCCATTAACGTTCTGTAAGCGCCTTGTGACGAGTAGTCCCCATCATAACCAATAGGATGAACGACTGCGGTGGCTGGACCACCAGTGCTAGTACCACCAGTGCTAACACCAGCCTCTAAGCGGTATGGGGAGCCTGCAAGTTGACCGCTCGTAGTGCCAAGGACGCCATAGCCCCAAGGGCTACCACCTGTTGTTGCTCCGTTGCCGTTAGCAGTGAGAACACCACTTGGGACACTATCTGCTCCGATAGCTAGAGGGAAAACGGTTGTTGGGTTCCACGGGGTGATTTGGATGCCACCGCCACCACAGGCAACAGAGTTAGACCTGCTGACAGCACCGCCGTGTCCAGAGACGCAAGTGTGGCTGAAGTCAGGAAAGTCTGTATCCCCGTTGTTACCATCTGCCCACGTCACACTACCAGCGTTATTACTTTGGACTAACGAACCGTTAGTGAAAGTCTGACCGCCAGAACCACCAGCATTTGCAGTTACTCTAACAGAACCTGCGATTGTGAAGGTAGAGTTCGTACCTGCGTTACCGTTTGTATTGGCATTGATAGCGCGAAAGATACCAGCGCCACCTACTCCAAGATTAACTTGAACAGACTCTGAGCCATCCCACTCGTAAGCAAACATAGCCATACCACCAGCACCTCCTCCGAAGAGTTTGGCGCTGTCATTGTTGGTTTCTCTACCTGCACCAGAACCACCGCCCCCCACGAGACCGAAGCCGAATAGGCCAGAACCACCAAGTTCTTCGAGCAAAGTGTTCAAAGACTGATTGCCTGAAGTTGCAGTACCAAGGTCGTCGCGTTCTAACGCATACTTCTTAAGTAATCTTCCGTTAGTGTACTCAGGGCCAACGTTAATAATTTCGCCTTGAATAGAGAGAACACCAGCTGAAGTATCCCAAGACACAAACTCTTTAGCGTTCCCTACTACAAAGTCACCAGCAGTTGTACCACTAGCACCTGCGTTATTTACACCCACTACAAACATACCTGCACCCGAAGTGGGCCTAGCAGAAGAGTCAATAGCAATACTTCCTACTTTTAAGTTCTTTGATGTAATAGCGTCAGCGTTTATTTGGTTAGCGTCAATAGTACCTGTAGTAATATTACCACCATCAATGTTAGTGATAGTAGCACCATCTAAAGCAAAGTCTCCTCCAGTGAAGGTAACTAGCCCAGAGAAAGATGTGCCTTGGATTGCTGTTGTTCCTGTAGCTGAAGTAGTTGAGAAAGGTGGAGATACATCCGAAAACAACAAGTTAGATGTCCACACCTTCTCTGAAGCACTAGCCACTTGTGTGGGAGGTGTTAACGACCAACCAGAAGTAATGCTAGAGATAGCCCCACTAGACCAAGTGATTGTCGCTGAGGGAGTAGTATCCGCAGGGGTTACAACAGCAGGGTTTGTGTATAAAGTCCTAGAGGCGAAACGAGGGGCATCTGAACCATCACTTCCGTTAGTACCGTCTGTTCCGTTAGTACCGTTAGTGCCATTAGTACCGTCTGTTCCAGCGTTTCCTTGGATTCCTTGGATTCCTTGTGGTCCAGAGGAGCCAATCAGTTGGTTCTCAGGGTCACGAATAAACAATGGTTGAGTGCCCATACCTGTCCAGTTTAGGACGACGATAGAAGCCCATTCAGCCCCTGCTGTTGGAGTGTACGTGTAGTCAGACGTTACCCAAGTGGTACTAACGCTTACGTTGTTAACCCAGTTAGTTTTACCGCTAGTATCCTCTTGTACGAGAGAGTTAGATGCGTTGTGAGAGACAGCCAGCTTACCGCTGGGTAACGCTGCATTGTACTCATAGACACGAGCGTAAAAGCCACTAGAATAGCTTCCATTAGACTTGTATTTAACGGAAAGTTTGTGCGTCTCATTAGCTGTAAGGTTTACTCTAAATGCAGGAAAAGCTGCACCTATACCAGTGTCAGAAGAAGACTGTAGCTTCATAGCTTGTTCAGTGCTATCCCAAGTTATTGTACTTTGAGTGCTGTTGCTATAAGCTGCAAGGGCACCATAAGGGTTGTCTATTAAGCCAGTTGGACCTTGTGCGCCAGTCGCACCGTTAGTGCCGTTAGTGCCATCATAACCTTGAGCTTGGATGCGAACCCATCCTGGACTTTGACCTGCATAGTTTCCAGTACCAGCAGTCTGCTTAACAACCATTGAAGCTAACCACAGAACTTGTCCAGAGCCTATTGAAGGCACTGTTGTTGTCCAAGTTCCTGTACTGGAAGCGTTACCTGTAGAAGGAGTAAAGCCAGAGGTTATGCTAATTGCAGAAGGTTGAGTTACACTGGCATCGTATAAGTAGATAGTCTTAAAGATGTCTCCATTAGTCCCGTTAGTCCCATTGCTACCGTTAGTTCCGTTAGTACCATCTGTACCGTCAGTTCCATTACTGCCGTCTGAACCGACATATGCAACGAAGGTTTGTCCCGATAGGGGTAAACTTGGTGATGTTAGTCCCTCATAGAAAGTAACAAAGGTCTTACCTGTTGGGCTAAACGACTGACTAGCACCAGCGGAACTTGTAGCGTAGACAGGGAATATAGATGTACCATTACTTCCGTTCGTACCATTTGTACCATTTGTGCCATCTGTGCCATTTGTACCATTTGTGCCATCTGTGCCATCTGAACCGACATATGCAACGAAAGTCTGGCCCGATACTGGTAAAGATGGTGTAGTTGCGCTCTCAAAGAACGTAACAAAGGTCTTGCCAGAGCTCTGACTAGCACCAGCGGAACTTGTAGCATAGATAGGGAATACAGAGTTGCCATCATCACCACCAGCCCCGACGAACTTAACAAAGGTTCCAGACACAGGTAAGCTAGGTGTAGTGCCCGTGTACTCGTAATACTGAACGTACTCTCTGCTACCTGCTGTAAGGCTTTGGCTACTTCCAGAGGTATTGGTTGCATAAACAACAAGCACAGATGAGCCATCAGTACCGTTAGTAAGTGCAGGGTTTGTAGTTGCGCTACCGTTGCTAGAGAAGGCACTCTTGTTGCCTGTAAAGTCTAGTGCTTTTACTCTGTAGTGATAAGTGGTGTTGTTAGCTAGACCAATGTCACTAAAGGTAGTACCTGCCACACGACCAACAAGAGTTGTTGGGTTGCTGGAAGTACCACGGTAAACTTCGTACTGGAACAAGTCTTTAATTGCACTAGCGTCTGTGTTTGCAGTTGGAGCAACCCATTCAACAGTTGTAGCTGCATAGCCACCAGATACATTCAACCCTGACGGAGCATTAGGTACAGTCAAGTCGTCAACTGTAGCCGCTGCTGATGTAGAATACTTAAGGGCTGAACGGACACCTAGTGGACTTATTGACCTAACTCTGTAGTCATAAGACTTAGAGCTTTCAGCAGGGGCAAGTGTCCAAGAGGTCTCTTTTAATACAGTGGAATTATAGTTTGTATCAGTAGTTAGCTTCCACTCAAACTCAAAGAGTTCTGCTAGGCTTGGGTTAGCGACAGACCAGCTAAAGGTAATGGAGGGTACAGTTGTACCATCATCATTTACAAAGGCAGTTGCTGCTGAGGATAGGCTCTGTGGTTCTGCTGTAGCGAAAGGAGATGCCAGAGTTGTGTTGTCTCTTTCGTAAACAACACTGTCGGTCACTTCGTCATAGACAGACTCAGAGGTCTCACGTAGCGTCATTTGAACTTGTAGGTCAAGGTCATCCTGCAAGCCGAAGTTCCAAGCAACTACTTCAAACTCTTTGTTGGTCCAGCCAAAGCGAGAGTTAGTCAAGCGGATGTTATCCCCAACTTGAAGCTGGAGAGTACTTAGACCAAATGAACCGCTAACAGTAAGTTGCTGTCTGTTACGTTCCAGAGTAATTCTGGCAATACGACGAGCTTCAATTGAGTTGTCAGTAAACGTCAAGTCCACATCAGCTACTGACTCTTGACCGTTATCTACTGCTAGATATGGGTTAGCGTTAGATGCTGTATTCTCAGGAACCTGTGGGTAATCTGTTGTCTGCCAGTTGCTTTCTGAACCACGGAATGTACCCTTGACTGTGTTGAAGTTGCTTGCACGAGAGTGTCGTGTAGAAACGCTCAAAGAAGACCGTAGGTCATCCTCATCAAGATCAAGAACAGGTGCTGTCCAGTAAGCTGGCTTCATACGCCATTTACCCTGAGCATACCAAATGCTACCGTCCATAGAGGTCAGTAGGGCTTCAATCATCTCATATGGAGTAGAGTTTGTAGTGAAGGCACCATTACAGGTGTAACGTGTCGTACCAGCGTCTGTGTTAGTCTGGTCGCTTACATTAGCAGCAGAGGTAACTAGGGTGTCGTCAATGTTGGCAACAGCCTCAGAAATACCGTAGCTTGCAGTAAGGTAATCCCTTACGCACAATGCAGGGTTGTCTGACCATACTGTTGTTGATGTACGTGGGTCATAGACCTTCTTACCCTTAACTTCAGCCGTAAAGTCAGGAATACCATTAGGGAATACGTCAGCATCAAACTTCATGCGGATGTACATGTAAGCGATACCACTGAGCTTGTGTGCGTTAGTCCAGTGAGCAGATTCACTTACAAGAGTGGCGTCAGCAGATTGGGTAGGGGAACCCAAGTGAAACTTAATACGAACGTGGTCATTGTAACGAGTGGAAGTTGTCCCGTCAGGATCAACTACACTAGATATGTTACCATTTGCATCAATGTCCGCGTAGTTTACATAGGAGTCGTTGATGTAAATCTTATCAAAAGACTCAATCTCATGTCCAGCTACAGCAATGATGCGGTGAAGGTAACTGTTGTTTGTACCTGTAGTTTCATCATAAATACGAGCGCCACCAACACGAACCTTACCGTAGATAACTTGGTGATCTAGTGCTGTACCAATAGCTGTGGTTTCATAACCACGATTAGCACCAACGGAAGGCTTAGGCATAAGCGCCCTTAGTGCAGCACCAAGAACGACCTTTGTTAGGATACTTAAGCCAATTGAAGCCCAGCCAGCAGCGGCACCCATAAAGGTAAATGCCCCAATACCACCCGCAGCAACAACGCCAATAATAGTTGCAATAACCATACTATAGTACCTTCTCGTATTTGGTTTCTACCTCGTTATATCCCATACGAGTAAGAAAGTTGCCAATAGGGTTCTTCTTAGATGAAGAAGCTAACACTCTATAGACCCCATCTTCTTTCATGCAGGTCTCTACAAACTTAAATAGTCTCTTGCCCACAGTAGACTTCCTGTAGTCCTTGTGGACATAAACAGCATCATAGACACCCATGAGGTCTCCCTTAGCTGTAAAAGGCATCATAACTATGACGACAAAGTAACCGATCAATAATCCATCTTTCCTAGCAGTAAAGAACTTAAGTTGTCCTTTGTCTTCTAGTTCAAAGTAAGCATCCCAGTGGATGTTCAAGGGTTCTGTCGGGTGGCCTGACTCTTCCCACTCTAATTCGGCAAGTGGGGTTATCTCTACTTCAGCTTGGCATAGAAACTCTTGTTGATAATTAACCATTAGTCCGCTTTCCTCCCCCAAGGCAATTTCCTGTCCTGTAGGTCTTCTATGAAATCCAACCCAAGGTCGTCAGGGTAGACTGACTTCTGATAACCAGAGGTAAACCGAGCTACTCTAGCTCTCTCAAGGTCGATCAGTTTGTTCTCAACCATAAGTTCAATCGTAGATGATTCAGCGTCTTCTACAATATTCATCTGGTCCATATAACCTGAGAACAGTTCGCTTGCACCTACTTGTCCAATTACACCAAAGTAGATGTTACAGACACGACCCTGATAAGGTTGAGTTAGGGCTAGACTTAGGCTTGTGCTTGGAACACCACTTAGAGTAAGAGTGGCACCCTTAACAGCCATCTCAGAGGTCTCTTCAATAGCAGATACGTTAAGCAGTTGACCAACCCCAAGGTAGTCCTCTCCATCAAGGGTAAGAGTACCCTGACCTGTCCAAGTTCTTACAGGGTTGTTGTCAAATAGCATCTCTACTGCAAAGTAAGGAAAGACTTCTGTTTGCTGTATTGCGTTAGTTATAGCTGGAGTTAAAGTTCTCGACATTCTGTATCCTTATTATGTAATAGCTTCGACAGCCTCAAAGGAGATGCCATATGTAGACGTATTGTCTATTGACCAAGATGTCAAGTTCGTTGACAACCTAAAGACCCCTTTAGGGGAACTAAAGTCTACGCTTGCAGAAGTGTAGCCAGTTCTTAAAGCTGGCCATATCTCTAGAGTACCATTTCCAGATTTGTCTACGAGAACTTGATGCAACTTAGAGTCAGCCCCTGTACCCAACTGGATGTAGTCTCCAGCCTTAAGTGTACCTGTCATCACAACGGTAGGGCTTTCGCTACCTACAGTGCCCGTGAGAGTGCAGGAGCTTACCGTACCTTGCGGTGTAACGTAATCAGGGTCTCCCAGTAGGAATGTACCACGTTGGCCCTTTAGAGCCACTAACATAGCCTTCCACTGAGCAGCCTTGTCACGGTGTACCGAAGGAATACTAACGGATGCCTCCCACCTCTGACCACCATGAGTGATAGTTTGTTGCTTGTAGGTGAAGGGGGACTGAGAGGTAGCTACAGCGTTTACAGCACGTAACTCAATACTCTCAATCCCGATAGACGTTGGTGTCGCTAGTGGATAAGTGATAGCCATTGATTATTCCTTTAACCGAAGACGGACTTCATTTGACCACCTCTGCGACGATCATTCATAATAGAGGCTTTGGTGTTAGCTGTTATGGTAGGTGTAGCTTGTTGTATAGTTTGAGTAACAAGACGCTTAGTGTCTTCAGACGTGTTAGCTGAGATGCTGTAGTTGTTAGTAACGTAAGTATCACCACCACCGCTACCTTCCATCTGTACACCTAGTTTACCATTAGCTCCACGCTTTAGTGGCATGATAGCCTCTGGTCCAGCTTCACCCATAACACCAAGTCCACCACCATGCTGGAACATTGTTGGTCCACCAACGACACCCCCATCAGCGTAGGCTTGAATACCTGAGCTACCAACAACATCCCCGTTAGCAGACCAGCTTGCTCCACCGAAGAGGCCACCACCGCCAAAGATCATCTGAAGACCCGCAACCGCCTTCTGTACGACCATGACTTGTATTAGTTCTTTAATGATAGCAGCAGCCATAGACTTAAAGGCATCTTTGACTGACATAGTGCCATCAATCATTGCCATGAAACCAGTTTCCATAGCCTGAGTGATAGAGTTCTCTAAAGCTAATCTCTCAGCTTGAGCTTCTTCTATGACCGCTTGACGTTCTTTCTCAGCTTCAGTTAAGCGTAGAATATTCTCTAGCTCTTTCTCTTGTTGTGGAGTGATAACACCCGCATACTGGTTCTTTATGTTAAACAACTCAGTCTGTACTTGTCGTTCTTCATCAAAGACGCCTACAAGTTGCTTTTCAAGTGTAAGCTCTTGTTGCTTACCTTGTAGGTACTTAGCTAGTTTCTCTTGTGGAGATTCTTTAGTACCGCTAGTTTTTTTCTCTTTGGAAGGTCTAAATGAGCTAGTGAGGTCGTATTTATAGTCACCGCCACCCCCGAAGGCATCAAGACCCGTAGGTACATCAGCAAATTCACCACCTACACCACCTGTATTAAAGGTTGCAGCAGTCTCTAAGTTCCTCGCAAGATTAGCTGAGTTGATAACAGAGGTAGCTAACTTTAAGTTAAAAGTTTCTATCTCAAGGTTTAGTGCTGTTAGCTCATCTGTATGGTCCTCAGATAACCCAAGAAGGTCAATTTGTTTGTTCTCAGCCAAGACACGCTGGCGCATAGCTTCTTTTAGGTAAACTACAGAATCCTGACCGTTACGGTTCTCTATTTCTTGCAGTTTTAATATGTCGTACCTAATCGCAAACTCTTCTAACGCAAGACTGTGATCGTAACCTTCGCCCCCAAAGGCATCTAGCGGACCTTGCATAGCTATCTTAGCAACAAGAGTTTGGTAGGTTTGAAACTCTTTGTTAGCAAGGCTAAGCTCTTCTTGTGTTTTTCGTATCGCAGAGGATAAATAAACCTGAGATGCCGTTTGCGCAGCAGCTCCTCCACCATCTTTAAATTGCTTATTCAGCTCATCTAACTCTATCTGTAGTTTAGCAATATTCTCAATGAACTTCATTTCACCAGTAGTTGCAAACAAACGAGACTTCTTAAATTCAGCTTCGATGTCCTTCATCTCTTGCTTAACAGCTTGACCTAATTTCTTAGCTTCTTGTTTAGCTTTAAATAGAGGTGCGATAAACGCAGTAGCAATAGCTAAAGCTGCACCAGCTATAGCACCCTTAGCACCAAAGATACCAAGTAACTGAGCACCTTGTTGGCCAAGGGCAACCATGACGTTAGTGCCGCCTTGAACCTGCACTGCAAAGTCACCAATTTGGTAACCCGCTTGTTGCATCTGCATACCCATGCGATTGACGTTCTTGCCAGCAAAGGCATAACTCTGAGATGCAGCTAGAGCAGAGTCATCAGCAGTCCTTAGTTGATAAGCAAACTTACGGACTTCTGATGAAGCCTTGTTGTAGCTACCACCAAGTTTCTGCAACTCTCTAGCTTGTTTAGAAAGCTCTGCATTATAACGCTTGGCTGTAATATCACCTTTACGGTAAGCCTGTTCAATAGTAATCAGATTACGCTGAAACTTGAGTTGCTCTTTCTGAGCCTTAATCAAGTCTCTGTCGTCAACGCCAATTACAAACTTAATATCGTCAGCCATTTGCCACCCTCAAGTATTCTAAATCTAGTTTCCTAATAGCCTCAATTTCCCAAGGCAATATCGAAGTTTCCGTAAGTTCTTTCCAAGCCTTAATCTGCTCGTAGCTTATAGGCAGTGGGCCATTCATGCCCGAACCTCTGCTAGAGCTTAAACTAATAAAGGCAGACCAGACATGAGATATTAGCATGGGGAAGGGTGTCGGGGGTTCCAATGCTTCTACTCTACGTCCAGTCTGCCTCTCTACTTGTTCAAGATGTTCTCGTTCTGTAGTTCCGTTCTGATCTGGCTTATTGAGATTAAACTGGTGTTCAGCCCACTCAACTAACTCACAAATCAGACCTTCATAAAATCCAGCGAGTCAGATACCTCTTCCTCAATCTGGTTCTTGATCCAGAAAACTTCATCGTAAATGCTCTTAGCTTTAGCGACAGACAGCTTAGGCTTCTCTCCACCGAATGTAATATCCCAAGCCTTCGTAGCTTTAGATAGAACATCCAGCGTAGCCTCTTCAATGTCAGAGTAGTCAACCTCTTGGGACTTGCTCTTCTGTGCTTTCTTTAGTCGCTTGCTAATCTGCTCATGTTGTATTTTCTTGTACTCTTTAGAGTGCGGTGCAAGGACTGTAATAGTCATTGGTGTGCCATCATCATTCTTAAGAATATCACCTGTAGTTGGATGCTTGATCTCTACAACAATATCATCTAATTTCGGTGTCAGGTCTTTAAGGTCCATTTGGATTTCCTTTTCGGGGGAGTTATGTCGGGTGATTAAAGTGTGGAGACCCCGACCCGACTCAGAGCCTCCACGTACCTAGCTAGGTATTAGTTTAGGTTGGGCGTGTGATCTGGAGGTTAGTCCCCATAGTAGAATCATACAGCGCAACAAATGACATAGTAATCATACGGCTGGTTGGTCCATCGACACCAACATCCGCAGAGTTAATCTTAACTTTAGGGAAGTCAAAGATGTAAGCATTAGCACCTGTTGGATCGTCTACAGATACTCGGATTGCTGTCTCTGTTTCATTCAAGAAGCGGTTAATCAAAGAAGCATCTTCGAAGTAAGCTGTCAGAGTGCCTTCAACTTCTGCACGACCATACTCAAGGGAAGGTGCGCTATCATCGCCAATGACGAATGTAGGTGCATAAGCGTTGTCTAGTGTGAAGTCTAGTGCAGTTACGATAGCTACAGCAGAAGGGGAGCCTACAGTACCGATTGAGATGTCACCAGAGTAAGCATCGAATGGTTGCGCACCAGAGGCAGCAGTCTGTGTCTTCTCAGTACCACTGATGGTCATGTCTTTGCCAACCATGCTGAAGGTAGTTGTTACCATCTGGTTAGGGGCAAGGGAAATAGCCATGCTGGAAACTGACATACCTGTGAACAAACGAGCTTGGTCGATGTCAGCAGCGAAGTCTTCAATAGAGAAGAACTTAGGGGCTACGCCAACTTTAAGGACGTTAGTAGCGAAGGTATTAAGCATAGCTGATTCAAGCAGTGAGTCATAGTCGCCATCACGAAGGTCAACTACAATGTCGCCAGCTACTTGACGGTTGCCTTGACGGTTAACCCGTGACATGCGGTCAGCTTGGATGTCTGTGCCAGCAAGAATATCTTTGGTTAAGTTCAACGAGTGAGTGCTGAATGGAAGGTTAGCGAAGCTGCCAGCAGGGGTTGTACCAAAGGTTGCTTCGGTTATGAATGATAGACTGGAACGTGATCCTTGTGAAAAGGCCATATTGTATTCTCCAATTAAGTGTTATAGATGTACCAGCCGATGTTTATTGGGACTGCGTACCAAGGGGTGTCAATACGACCTTGCTGTCTTTCAGCGTAGCGTATGCGAACGATGTATGTCTCTGCACCCACAACGATAGATAAGTCAGTAGTGGCTGCGAAGGCATTAGTTATTGTGTTGCAAGTAGTGTCAGCTAAGGAAGGGCCACTACCCTCTGGTGCGTTTACCATGACGTTAAATACGCCTTGATACAGAAGCTGCGGGTTTAATCCACGAGTAGCAGGTTGTGTTACCGTAGGAATGAATGTTGGCTTGACGAAGAGAGTGCCTGTAGTTGGACTAAAGGCTACGTTCTCGTAAGCTATGTCTGTGCCAGAAAGAGTAGTAGAAAGGTGTGTCTCTAAGGCAGCACGGATAGTGTTGTAGATGTCGTTAGCCATAGATACTCTCCAATTTAGCAAAGACGAAGTAACCAGAACCGTACCAATTTTCCCCGTACTCTACATCAGTTGCGTGGGGTGAACCGTTCCTGAGTTGAATGTTATCTAGGTCTTCAATGCTCTTGATACGGGATATGTCCTGCATTAGGTTTCCGTAACCTTCCTCTTGTTTACCCTCAAGGCTTTGCCCCTTTGGTAAGTTATCAGAGGATTTACCTCTTGGGCGACCAGCACCTATAGTGTAGGAGAATGATGTGACATAAGCGCCTGTATCAACTGGGGAGTAGTCTACAGCAGTTCTAGCGATGTCTTCTAGCCTACCCTTAACGCTGTCTACTGCAAGAGCATCTAAGTGCTTTAGCTTGTTGTAGAACGAAGAGTTAACAGTGATTGTACTCTTCATGTTATTATTCCTCCACGTCACATAAGTAACATACAGGCGATCCACTAGAGAATATCGTAACAACCCTACTGATCTTTACTGTGTCGCCACTGCCTAAGATAAGGTCATCTGGCTGAGGCTCAGGGGTAAACCCTAACGAGGGAATAACGCACTTACGTGAGCCACGAATAACTTCACTTGGGTTTAGGTTGGCGTAGTCATACATGTAGCCAGTGAAGACCGTATCAGTTGTAGCAGAGCCACCAACAGACCCTGTAGCAGGATTGTATGTACCGTCAGTTGTAACCTGACGTAGGGTAAGAGATTCACCAAAGTCACGTACTAAGTTAAGGAGATCATAGGAACGAAACGACATGACTTACTCCTTATTCGTATTCTGGTGTTTGATAGCTCGGAGGGTTCTTGAAACGATCTCTACGGAAGGAACCTTCGATACGGTTAGTGTCTGCTCTCACAGCCTCTATGCCGCTCTTAGTGATGCCTCCAGCCAGTACACCCACCGAAGCACCAGAAGTCTTTCCTTGGTACTCTAGGCTGTCTGCCAGTGTCCTATACTGAGAAGCTAAGTCTGAGTAATCCGCTTTAAGGGAACCGCTTAGTTCTGTATTAACCTTACGAGAGTACTTAGATGCGATAGCACGAGCAACCCAAGCTCCAGCGTAGTACACGTTATTACCATTCTCAGTAAGGGCGAAGGTAATCTCTTCGTTATCCTTTTGAGGGTCTAGGGTGTCAGTGTCACCAACTAAGAGGCGTACTGTGTTGAGACGACCAGAAGCCGTAGTGGTATTTAAGTCTGTGGGATCATAAGACCAACTCATAGTCGTCTCCGTTGTTGTTAACCGATAATTTTATCTCTAATAGCGTGGAAGTCTTGTGTCACCCAGTGGTTTGCATTAAGGAAGCGACGAATAAGACCACGTTGCTTATCATCAATCTTAGACTTCTTACACTTCTTAGCTTCAAACTCTGCATTACTTGATGTACGAGACTTAACTTCCGCATTAAGAAGATTAACTAAAGTCTCTAGTTCTTTTCCAGCTAGTTCAGACAGTCGGTCTCCAACTTTATTCTGAACCTCTAGTTCTGTGTTATGATAAAGATAACCAGTGGCGTAAAGTATAGCAACCTTATCTTGCTGCATACCTCGCTCTAACCAGTTAAAGTGATCTCCACGTTTCCAATTCTTATTGTCAGCCAACAAAGGTAGCTTAACGAATACAGGCCAATCGACCTGCCAACCCAAGTATGTGGGGTGCATAGGACTCTCCATTATATGAATATTGTTATGTTCTTTTATAATTGGGTGGAACCCCAAGACTAAGCTCAGGGTTCCCCTTTAGTTTAAGTAGCTTAAGCTACAACAGCGGAGAAGAAGTAACCCAAGTCAGCACCGACGACTTTCATGTCGTATGCCATTTTAACTTGGATATGCTCTGCAACTTGCTGGCGCTTCAAAGCATCGTCAGAGAATGACTCTACTGTGATGCCCAAGTTGTTTACGTTTGGAATGTTGTTCCAAGCGAATGTCAAGCCAGCCGCTGGTGTCATAAGACCAGATGCGCGTGGTGTGTGTACCAACAGTGCGTTCTTACCACCGATGAAGGCGTTAGATTCTGCTAGACCTTCGACAGCACCGTTCTTGACAGCTTCCATGACGAAGAAGTTCTCTACGCCAAAGATTTCAGCCAACTTACCGTCTGTGATCAATGCAGGGTTGTTGATGGTAGAACCACCGTTCAAACGTGCAAGGATGTCAGGGTGGTTAACCAAGATGTCACGAACTTCTTTACCAACAACCATTGTGTTTGGCTTGAAGCCACCAGATGTCAACTGCATGGTACGGCTACCATTAGTTACGTCTGAGATTGGTGTTGAGTTTGTGTAGTCAGACCACAAGTTTCCTGGAGTTACGTCTGTAGTCCATACACCTGCGTTGAAGAATGTAGAAGCGAACTGCTCCTCACGCTCAATCAAGACACGGTTGATAAGTGTCTGTGCGCCTGCTGCACGGATTTCCAACATAGCATCTTCGTTAGCGATAGTCTGCTCATCGAAGTCCATGCCAATGCCGTAAACGTCAGCGTAGTAAGCAGAGTTAGACACTGCCATACCGATGCGGTTAACTTCTGTACGTGGCGCTAGTTTCTTAACGTCACCAGAGCGGTTCATGTTCGCACGGTCATAGATGTAATACTTGTCAGACTGACGCTGTACACCAACAACTGGGAATACTTTATCAGCAACAAAGTTTGTTTGCTCTTGTACATACGCCAGTGTCAAGTTTGACAACGGTTGGTCGATATGTACTGCGGATGGGGTCAATAGTGGCATTATAATTTCCTTTAAATGCTAGATTAGGCTGCTACGTTGCCGCCTTGGATCATTTCGATTTCGATGATTTGACCATCTACACCAGCTTCACGGGCATAACCAAGTACAACATCACCAGTGGCTGCAAGCAAAGCAGTGCCATCAGCACCAGTTTGTACTTGGGCACCAGCAGCAATCGTGCCACCAGCTTCTACCATTACTGAACCTGAGACACATACGGTCACAGCGTTACCAGCGGCTGCGCCAACAAGGCATACGCCCATAGCGTTTTCACCAGCAGAGTCGGCAAGATCAACTTGGCCATCAGCTTCTAGAGTTACGAATTTGAATTGTGCTGCGGATAGGTCTTCCCCAGCGATGAAGGTGCGGTTGTCGCGTGATTGCATAACAGCCATGATTATTCCCCTTTGTAGGATTTATTGATGAGTGTCTTGCCTTCGTCGGTCTTAGCTACAGCAGCATAGGCCTTGGCAAATTCACTCTTTTTCAGTTGGTTGTCGTCCATGTAGGACTTTACGAGAGCATCCAGTTTGTCAGCAGAATTAGCGAACTCGCCGTCTACGTCAGACTTACCAAATTCTTGCATGGAGGCTTCAAAAGCTGCATCAGCGGCCTTAAGAGCTTCCATAATTGCTTCATCCTCGGAGAACTTAGCTACGAGGGATTTAGCTACATCAGTTGCAAAGTGTGGGAGAGTATCACCAGCACGTTTAGTCAACTCAATGTCAGCCTTTTCGATTTCATGTTCACGCTTGGCTACATCAGCAGCTTCAAGTGCTTTAAGAACTGGGGCTGGGATGTCAGACTTAACTACCATCTCGCCTTCGACTTCCATCATCTCTACTTCAGCTTTCTTTTCGATAGCGTCAGCTTTGATAACGTAGCCAGCTTCGATAAGACCCTTACGTAGTGTCTCATTCTCAGCTTTAAGTGCAGCAACTTCAGCTTCTAGTGGGCTGACTTCTTCAGCTACTTCTTCAGCAGCCTTGTCAACTTCAGCTTCTTCAGCCACTTCTTCAGACTTTTCCATGTCCATGTCGAGAGCCTTCATAGCTTCTCCACGACCACATCCTTTGTCATCCATGTACGCCTTTACTTTGGCTTCCATTTCATCTGTCATTTTAATAAGTTCCTCTTCGGAAGTGTCACGCTTAAAGAGGGATACCATTGCCTGAGCATTGGCTGGGCGATCCACAAGGGAAAGCTCTGTAAGCTGTAACTTTTTTAAGAGATTGGGCAAGTTATATCTCCTCTTTGATAGCTTTTCCACCAATGGAAAATGCTGCTAATTCACCAGACTTGACCATAGCCCAGACATCATCATCGAATACTTTGTAAGCGACAACCCATCCTTCACGGTCAGACTGGATACCTAGAGAATCACCAATTTCTTTAGTGATTGGGAGGGAGTGAACTACTGTTCCTACCTGATCCCCAACGTGCATAGCCTTGCCGACCCGCACATGCTCCATAAATTCATTCACTGCTTTAACTAGAGTGTCAGCTTCGATCATGTCATCTTGACGATCTACTACTGGTTCACCCTTTTCAGTGATAACCGATGCCCAACCGTAAACCATACGCTGTTCTTCATCAGTCTTAAGTATTTTACCTTCAATGTTCTTTGTCATTTCACTCACCGATGTATTTGATTGCCACATACGACAGGACCAGTAACCAGCCGTTGTCTTATCGTTCTTAGTGTCGCAAGAGTGCCTAGATCGGAAATTGGCACGAGCTTTAGGATCATCACGGCGTATTTCCATGTTAGGATCACCGAAGGTAACTCGCTTAACTTTGTCGCCAGACTGTACAAAGACTTCAAACTTCTTGTTGCCACCTTTGATACGTCTAGGCTTGTTTAGGGACACCTTTTCACCCTGATACTCAGCCTTAGTGATCTCAGACTTAAGTATCTCTGCTACGATAGCCCTGAGAGCCTCTAAGCGGTCCACTGAAGAGGCTTCTTGCATCTCTGGTGACTTATCCCCCATAAAGGCTATATAAGCCTCGTGTGAGGCTGCTGGCATATAGACTGCTTGCCCATCATAATCATAGACGTGAGTTACACCATCAAGACCTAGCTCCATAGAGCGAACCCTAGCTTCAGCCTGAGTAGTAAATACGTCTGTTGCGTATTGTCCTTTAAGAATATTCAATGGTTTGGCCTCGCGTTGTCTACTAGGATTAAATCGAA
>Ga0206129_10002295_pt1 | contig 23992 bp, 24 predicted proteins | sample Helgoland_Spring_8_FD_148616 | JGI IMG/M metagenome (GOLD analysis project Ga0206129, IMG submission 148616) | Pelagic subsurface seawater microbial communities from Kabeltonne, Helgoland, North Sea - Helgoland_Spring_Bloom_20160502_2 | ecosystem: Environmental > Aquatic > Marine > Epipelagic ...
TCTTACCCCACCGTTTCACCCTTACCAATTTCTTGGCGGTATTCTTTCTGTTGCACTTGCCGTAGGCTCACGCCTCCCAGGAGTTACCTGGCACTTTACTCTATGAAGTCCGGACTTTCCTCTAGCTAAAAGCTAGCGACCATCCGATCAACTCATGTGCATTCTAATGCCATTAAGAAGAATTAGAAATGCTTAAAAGAAACTTATAAACATCTTGCTTAGAATGACTAGTTATTTTTGCAATTAGCTTAGATGCATCTGAGGGAGACATATACTCAAGAAAAGGTTTGCAAAAGTCTTCCTCTAGCTCGTAACTACTTTGTGATTTGAATGAAGATTGGATGACTATGACAAATTCGCCCAATAGGGTAATTTCTGAATTCAATAACTGAGAATAAATTTCATCGAGAGAACCTCGATAGATAGACTCATACTCCTTAGTCATTTCTCTGCATATTGAGACCTGAGTATTGGCATCAAGAACCTCTAAAAATATCTCTAAGGTTTTAGGTAATCGCTTTGCTGATTCAAAAAATACATGGGAAATTCCACTTTTTTTAATCTCAGCCGCAACTTTTTTTCTTGAAAGCACGGGCCTTGGAATAAAACCACAAAAAGTAAATTGATGAGAAGGTATTCCTGATAAGAGAACAGCATTAATAACTGAAGAAGGTCCAGGTAAAACTGTAAATTCCAAATCAAGCTCAATACACTTTTGAATTAGTGGATATCCAGGATCTGAAATGAGTGGAGCTCCAGCATCAGAAATAATGGCTATATCCAACCCCTCTGATAATGCTTGAGTTATCTCAATAATTCGCTTGATTTCATTATGCTCATGAAACGGTACAGACTTCCTAGATATCTTAAAATGCTGAAAGAGTTTCGCTGAAACTCTTGTATCTTCTGCATAAATACAATCTACTTCTTTTAAGGTATTGATTGACCTCAAAGATAAATCATTTAAATTACCAATGGGTGTGCAGATTAGATAAAGCATAATATTAAAAAGATGAGATCAAGAAAAAATACTGTTATTACATTAATAAGCTCTGTTGTTATCTTAGCATCATGTACTTCTGCAAAGATTAATCATTCAAATGAAAATTTTATTTTAGAAGAAAGCCTTCAAGCTAAAGATGTAAAAAAATATTTTAGCTATAAGGACTTTAGCGCGAAAGCAATAAGTGAATTAAATTCATATATTAAAGATTCACAGTTAAGTAGCGATGAGCTTAATAATTTAAAAAAACTTCGTAGTAATATAAGAAAAATTGCATCAAAAGAAGCTTTTATTATCTATACAGGAAAATCAAACATCTATTCCTTTGAATTAATCCAATTAATTTATGGTCTAGATTTACCTATACAGATTAAATGGGATCAATCTGATAAAAAATATATCTCACAGAATGTTTTATCTGAAGCGCCATTAGGATTTTGCTCCAGTCTCTATGAAGATGCGTTAGAAACTATTGCCACAGAAGTAAGCAGTTCTTCTGACTCTGCTCTCCTTGTATACTCTGAAGGATTTTCTGATGAAAAAAATTTTTTGACTGACCAATTTCCTAAAATTAATAGCATTTTATTTAAAAAGGATGATCCTCAACAGTTTGCTGCTGAAACACTTGGCATAAATAGTAGCAACAAAAGATTTAAGAAAATTACTAGCTTGAACCCAAATCAAAAATTAGAGTTTTCAGCTCGACCGAGACATGATGTCCAGAAAATATTTCTTCTCCTTGAGCCTGCACAATTCCAATCTGTTTTCCCTGCCTTTAGATATCATGGAGGGAATAAATTTCAATATATTAATTTTATTTCTAGCTTAGAAGCTTTAAATAATACTAACCAGTTACTAGATTTTGAAAATTCTTCAGTTACCCTCTCAGAGCGCCTGTCTCAAAATATTCGCAGCAAACAAATTACTTCTCTTGAGGGGATAATGCAAAGGTCTATGCTGCATGATTGGCTATTAATAGAAATAATTAAGCAGGCAGGTATTCGCTCTGCAGATATTGATGGGATGACTGGAACCCTAAAGTTTCAAAGAAATAGCTGCACAACAAGAAGTCTTCCAATGCAAAGAATTAACTCTAATTGGATAAATTCTTAAGAGCGAAGATCTCTTTCAATGATTGAAAGACTATCCTGAAAACTTTGTCTTGCAAAGATCTTAGCTTGATAATCCAAGAGAGGCTTTAGATGCCTATTAAGAGGAAGGTTAATTCCTAGAGATGGCAATCTCCAAAGTATCGGGGCTAGATAGCAATCGATAATTGAGAAGTCCTCGCTCATAAAAAAATTAAATTCCTTAAAGGTTGGAGCTACAGTACTAATCTCATTGAGTAGTTCTTCTCGCATGATGAGCAGTTCTTTTTCTGAAAGCTCTTTCAAGGTCAATGCATCAATGAGTGGGCACCATTCTTTATCTATTCGCAGCATTAAGGATCTGCTATTAGCCCTAGAAACTGGGTATACAGGAAGTAATGGTGGATGAGGAAATCTTTCATCAAGATACTCAAGCATGACGCCAGTGTCGTAAAGACCAAGATCACGATCCGACAAGATTGGAAGACAATGGTAAGGATTAAGAGCAAGAACCTCATCTGGAGCCTCTTCGTTGGAGGTCTCTCTAATCTCACAGGCAATATCTTTTTCTGCCAATACTATTCTTACTCTATGGCTATAGTGATCGTCTTTTTCAGAATATAAAATCATGATTCCTCTGGGTTGTTTATTAAAGTTCTAGTGATAATCTTTTTGATATTCTTTAAAAAGAAGATAAGCAAATGAAGTAAAAATTATAAAAAAGAGGATAACATACCAGCCTATTCTCTCTCTATCTGCCCGACTTGGCTCTCCAACATAAGTCATAAAATTTACAAGATTATATATGACTTCATCAAACTCTTCTGTCGATAAAGTTCCACTACCCGGGATAGTTTTGAGATATCCACACTTTTCTTCAGTTATATCATTGCCAGATAAATCTCTCTTCACTCCACCATTAGATGCAATGATAGGGACTTGTTTGCAAGATAGTATTTGTTGTCCCTGCATGGATGCCAAAACATTCGGCATAGCGGCACCGGGATAAACCATATTATTTACGCCGTAAGGCTTTGATGAGTCTTCATAGAACGTTTTAAGGTATGTATAGACCCAATCTGATCCATGGAGTCTTGTAACAAGCGTCAAATCAGGTGGGGAAATTCCAAACCATGTCTCAGCAACTTCTTTTTTCATAGAACCATTCATCGTGTCACCCAGTTTTACTGTTTGACCATAGACCAAGTTCGATGCAAAAATTTCTTCAGGTATCTCTAAATCTTTTGCAATTCTATTCCAGCGAGAATATTTTAGTGAATGGCAGCCATAACAATTATTCATAAATGTTACTGCGCCAAGTTGAAGTGACTCAAGGTTATTTAATTGAGGGACAAATTCATCACACTCTCCATAATTACCACATGGAGCAGATTCAGCTGATGATGCTCCAAGAGAGAACAGAAAGAAAAAGCTAAGAATAACTAACTTCATAATCGTTCTGGTACAGGTCTGGATTTTTCAATCGAGGTATAAAGTGGCATTAAAAGAAAAAATGCAAAATAAATCACAGTACCAATCTGGCTAAGAGTTGTTCGCAACTCAGTAACAGGCATGGTTCCAAGCCACGCTAACATTAACCAACTGATGACAAAAATCGTCATAGCAATTTTACTTAAATTGCCTTTGTACCTAATAGAAGCGGCTTTACTTCGATCAAGCCAAGGAACCACAAAAAGTATTGCAATAGCTGCACCCATTACTATTAGTCCTCCGAGCTTATCAGGGATCGCTCTTAGCATGGCGTAATAAGGAGAGTAGTACCAAACTGGGGCGATATGATCAGGAGTGCTCAGCGGGTTTGCTTCTTCAAAATTAGCAAGTTCTAACATGTAACCTCCCCCCTCTGGAAAGAAGAACATAATAATTGAGAACACTATTCCAAAAACCCCTATTGCAACCAAAGCATTCAAAATTTTATAGGGAAAAAATGGAACACTATCTAAAGGTACGCCGTCCTCATCTACATATTTTTCAATATCAACACCCTCTGGGTTTCCAGCGCCTACTTCATGCAAAGCAACCAAATGCATAAAAACTAGGGCTATCAGAATTAAGGGTAATGCAACAACATGCAAAGCGAAGAAGCGAGAAATTGTGGCACCAGAAATATAATAATCCCCTCTGACCCATAATTCTAAAGACTCGCCAATATAGGGAATGGCACCAAAAAGAGAAATGATTACTTGGGCGCCCCAATATGACATTTGACCATAAGGCAAAACATACCCTAAAAAGCCTTCGGCCATCATAACAAGGTAAATTGTCATTCCAAAAATCCATACTAACTCGCGAGGCTTATGATAAGAGCCATACATTAGCCCTCGAAACATATGTAAATAGACTACTGCAAAAAACATTGATGCGCCTGTTGTATGCATATATCTAACAACCCAGCCATAATCAACATCTCGCATAATGTATTCTACCGATGCAAAGGCTCCTTCCTCAGTATTTTCATATCCAAACATCAGCCAGATACCCGAGACGATTTGAATAATTAACACCACTGAAGCCAAGGCACCAAACATATACCAAAAATTGACTTTTTTTGGTACCGGATGCTTTGATAGGTGGCGTTCGTATGTATTTTTTATAGGTAAACGATCGTTTACCCAGTTAAATATGCCTGAAGATTGATTTGACATTATGCAGTTCCCTTATCTTCCCCTATGGTTAAAATATTTCCTCTGAAATTATGCGGTGGTACCTTTAGATTTGTAGGTGCGGGCACCCCTTTAAAAACTCTGCCAACTATATCAAACATAGAACCGTGACAGGGGCAAAAAAATCCTCCGATCCAAGTTTCATCCCAGGGCTGGGGCTCCATTTTAGGATAATATTTGGGCGAACAACCAAGATGAGTGCATACGCCTGCAATTACTGTAAATTCATTGGAAGTAGACCTAGTGGGATTAATAGCACGATATGGCTCATCAATGTTATTTGACTGAGGGTCATCTAGCTTCTCTTCTATTTGTGATAAATTTGCGAGAGCTTCTTTTGAATGCCTTATAACAAAAACAGGTTGCTTTCTCCAGGCGACTTGAATTTTTTGCCCAACTTGAATTTTTGAAATATCAACTTTAACGGGAGCACCAACGGCCTTAGCTTTTGCGCTTGGATTCCAAGCAGATAAAAAAGGGACTGCGGCAAAGGGAATACCTGCGGATCCTACAGCTGCAGTCATGCCAATTAAAACTTTTCTTCGTGTGGTAAGTTTTTCTTCCATGCAGCAGGAATTAACGTTTTGAGAATTGAGAACTTTTTCTAGCTTTCTTTAAACCTGGTTTCTTTCTTTCAACTTTTCTATCATCTCTAGTTAAAAAGCCTGCAGATTTCAGTTGAGGTCTTAGAGATTCATCATATTCCAATAAAGCTCTTGAGATGCCATGCCTAATAGCTCCGGCTTGACCAAAACTTCCACCGCCTTTAACCATAGCCTTAATATCAACTTGCTCGTCGAGCTCAGTTAGACGAAGGGGCTGTAATACAAGCATTTGCGCTACTTGTCTGCCAAAATAATGTGCAAGCTCTTTATCATTAACCATGATCTTGCCCTCACCTTTTGATAAGTAGACTCTTGCTGAAGATGTTTTACGTCTTCCTGTTGCATAATGGATTGATGTGCTCATATTTTTGGTTCCCAGATTGTTGGTTGTTGCGATTCATGAGGATGTTCAGACCCTTTAAAAACTTTTAATTTCTTAAACATTTGTTTCCCAAGTTTATTTTTGGGAAGCATGCCTTTAACTGCTTCTTCGATAATATATTCAGGCTTAGTCTCCAAGATATCTTTTAAGACTTTTGTTTTTAAACCGCCTGGATATAGAGTATGAGTGTAATATTTTTTATCTTCTAGCTTATTACCTGTTACTTTGATTTTGTCAGCATTGATCACAATGACATAATCGCCGCCATCAGTATGCGGAGTAAAAGTCGGCTTATCTTTGCCTCTGATTCTATCAGCAATTTTTGTAGCTAAACGGCCTAAAATTTTATCTGATGCATCGACAATAAACCAATCATGAGTTGCATCTTCTTTTCTAAGAGAAAGGGTTTTCATTATTTTTATATTTTAAGAGAAAATTAGATGCGAATGTTAATGTTTAAGCGCAATTTAATCAATATTTTAATGCATTTAGTTTAGTTTTTCTCTAAATTCTTTAGATAGCTCTCACTGGAGATTTCATGCAATCTACTTTCCGATCTTTCCCATAATAACTTTAATTGGGTTCCTTGATAAAAATCTGTTAAAAAACCATCTGCATAAAATAACTTCATTTTTTGGCGTTCTTGGTAGGTAATATCAATAAAACTGATAAATCGCCTAATTTTATCTAGGTGCTGATCATCGCAGGCATGAAAGTTACTGATAAATAACCATTCATAGTTTTTTGCAATATCTATAAAATCTTTGCTCCCGCATGGTTCTAAAAAAAATTCTTGAAATGATAGCCAAAGAAATTTTGATGATCGTCCCTCGCAAGGAAAAGATCTGTCATTGACAATAAACTTTTGGCTCTCTGCCCATTCCTCGCTAAATGTTTTACCAAGGAACTCCTTCACATCAGGCTCATAGGATCTTATTAAAGCAATATCTCGTAATCGATAATCTTCAGACCCCTCTAAATTAAAAATCATAAAATTCGATTGGATGAATTCAATGGCTGGCAAGAACTTATTTCTTTGAAGCCCATCCTTATAAAGGTTATTTGGGTGTGAGTTAGATGAAAGCATTATGCGAACACCCTTGCTAACCAAAGATTCAATAACTGAGCCAATAATCATGGCGTCAGCTATGTCTTCGATCTGAAATTCATCTATAAACAGCATGTCATAATTCTTTGCTATCTTTTTTGCAACAAGAGCTAAAGGATTTTTATTTTTTGAAACTTCAAATAAACTGTTATGTATCAATTGCATAAATTCAAGAAAATGAAATTGTCCTGAATTTTTAAAGTAGCTTGAATCTATAGCTTTCAGCAATAGTGTCTTACCCCTTCCAACTGGACCCCATAAATAAATACTTCCTGGATTGGAATTTTTACGAAAAAAGTAAGTCTGCTTGTATTTATAATCAAACTCTATGAAAGCTTCTAAAAATAATTGTTGTGCCTGATCGGGTGTTACTTCCTGAGAAGCCAAGTTCTCAAGTACAATTTCTATATCTTGCATAATAAATTAATTAGCTCCTATGAAATTTTTGAATAATAAACTTTCGAGAATAAATTTTTTGATTCTTCTGGTTATTCTCCCATATCTTTATACAGATATGTCTAATAGTAAAAATTCAACTGGAATAAGCAAAGCTGCTCTTTCGGTAGTTAATATTATTGCCACTAACTCTTACTCATCTCAGGGATACCGAATGCGCGAAAATCAAGAGATAGTAGGTTCGGGTATTATTATCTCTGACGATGGCTACATCATTACAAATTTGCATGTCATTGATCGCACAAAAGAAATCAACGTGGAGCTTGATGATGGCCAGATTAAAATTGCAAATGTAATTGGCTACGACCAAAGATCAGATCTAGCTGTAATTAAAATTACCTCTCAAGAGCCTTTAGCTCCAATAAAACTAGCAAATAGTAAAAGTATTCGTGTTGGCGATGAGGTATTTGCGATTGGGAATGCTTTCGGTCTCGGCAAAACATTTACCAGCGGCATAGTTAGCGCGACTGGAAGAGATTATGGAAATCCATACCTTGAACTCATACAAACAGATGCTGCTATTAACCCTGGAAATTCAGGAGGAGCATTACTAAATCATAAGGGGAACCTCATTGGTATGAATACAAAAATTTTTTCAAAAACTGGATCCTATGCGGGAATTGGCTTCGCGCTCCCTTCAGACAAAATGATTGAAGTTGCTTCTGAAATTATAAAATATGGGTCTGTCCAGCAATCATGGATAGGAGACTTCAGGGTAAAATATAAAAGATTTATATTTAATAATGAATTGGTTTACGGATTGGAAATTTTAGAATTAAAAGAACAAGGTCCACTATTTGAAGGTGCCAACATCAAGCCTGGTGCTATTATTATTTCAATTAATACTAAGGCTGCATCGTGGGAAAATCTTACTGATGCTTTGAGAAATTCTTTTCCTGGGGATGAAATATTCCTTGAAATTCTCCAGGAGAATAAAATTATTAAAAAAGATTTAGTAACAAGGGCTCAAGTAAATTAACCAGGTAATCTAGTAATATTAGCTCCCAAATATGAGAGCTTTTCTTCAATGCGCTCGTAACCTCGATCGATATGATAAATTCTATCAACAATTGTCTCTCCATTTGCGCATAAGCCAGCTAATATTAAGCTGGCAGATGCCCTCAGATCTGTTGCCATTACAGGCGCTCCTGTTAGATGATCTACCCCTTTTACAAATGCATTGCTTCCCTTGACCGTAACATCACAACCCATGCGATTTAACTCTTGAACATGCATAAATCTATTCTCAAAGACATTTTCTGTCACGACCGCTGAGCCATTAGATAATGAATTTAAAACGGTAAATTGAGCCTGCATGTCAGTAGGAAAACCAGGAAAAGGAGCGGTAGAAATATCCACAGGATGTATTGAATCATGAGGCATAGATAAACTAATGCTATTTTCGTTGGACTCTATGAGTGCGCCACTAAGCTTAAGTTTATCTAAAATATTATTCATCCTATTGGCATCAATATCTTGAATTACAATATCTCCATATGTAACGGCAGCTGCAATCAGATAAGTGCCAGCTTCAATTCTATCAGCAGGAATGGCAAAAGAAGACCCTGCTAGATCATCTACGCCATTAATAGTAATTTCATCAGTTCCTGCTCCCAAGACCTGCGCGCCCATAGAGTTTAGAAAGTTTGCTAGATCTTGAACTTCTGGTTCTTTGGCTACGTTGCGTAATATCGTTTGCCCTTTTGCTAAAACCGCGGCCATCATTATATTCTCAGTGCCAGTGACAGAAATTCCAGGAAAATTTATCTCACATCCAATTAATTTTTTTGCGCTTGCTTCTATATAACCGTTCTTCAGCTCAATCTTTGCACCAAGCTGCTCAAGGGCAGATAAATGGAAATTAACTGGTCTTGTGCCAATGGCACATCCGCCTGGTAAGGCGATTCTGGCAAACCCATGACGAGCAACCAGGGGACCAAGGACTAATATAGATGCACGCATAGTTTTAACTAGTTCATAGCGAGCTTCAAAGTCATTCAGGTTAGCTGTCGAAATCTTGAAATCCATATTTTCATTCAGAGTAATATCAGCTCCCATAGAACCTAAAATCTCAAACATAGTTGTAATATCTTGAAGATAAGGAAGATTTTTAAAAGTTACTGGTTTATCAGTGAGAATGGTTGCAGCAAGCATTGGTAAGGCAGCATTCTTAGCTCCGGAGCAAGAAATTGTGCCCGACAATCTATTGCCGCCAATGATTTTTAATTTTTCCATTATCTAAACAATCTCTGAAGGTGTTTTTGTGGTGAGGCTTAATGCATGGACTTCACCAGACTGAAACTGTTCTTTAAGAGTTCCCATGACTAATTTATGTCTATTAAGTGTAGAAAGACCCTCAAAAGTATTGCTTACAATTACTAATCTAGAAGAGCAATCTTCTCCATCAGAGGAAATGTCTGCATCAGGAAATTTATCTTGAAGGAATTCTGTAATATTCATAAAAAATAAACCTAAATTTTTTTAAAAATCAGCGTCTGTGACCCAATTATTGATAATTTCATCAATATTTTCATTATGCTCTAACGCTAAGGCCTGGAACTGATTTCTAAATGTAAGCCCAAGATTAACACCATTAACAATAATATTAATTATTAGCCAATTACCTTTACCATCGTTTCTAACCTTATAGGTTATTGGGTAAATGCTATTTGAGGCCACTAGACTTTGGTTGACGTCTTCAGTCTTAACAAAGATTGTTTTTTGAGAGAAATGAGTCTCTATGGTTTGATCTCCCCATTGCGCTAATGTAGAAGAGTAAGTATCAAGTAGAGATTTTTTAAACGCAGAAATAAATCGAAGACGCTGATCTTTTGACGCTGCCTTATAATATTTCTTTCCCATAACACTAGCACCAACTCTTCGAAAATCCACCATTGGCTCAAAGATAGTATTAATTTTAGCTTTAAATTTCTCAGGATCAGAAGCATATAAACTCTGATTACTGCGAATAACATCAACCATTGCTTGCGCACGATCATCAAGAAAATTTTCAGGATTGGATTGCGCCATCGTAAATACAGGAAGGCTAATCAAGCCCGCTAAAATAAGAATAGATTTCATAGTTACTTTCATGAAGGTATTATAACATTAGTACATTATTATAAATCAGCCATGCAAAAGAATAATTTTATCAACAGTGCTCTCAAAGTTATACAAATTGAGGGTAAAGCCATTCTAGGCTTGCAAGATCAAATTGAAGAAACATTCAATGACCTATGTGCAAACATACTGGCCACAAAAGGAAAGCTAATTCTTATGGGAATTGGTAAATCTGGCCACATTGCTCAAAAAATATCTGCAACACTTTCGAGCACAGGCACTCCATCATTTTTTATTCACCCAACAGAAGCTGCGCATGGTGATCTAGGTATGGTAGATAAAAAAGATGCTATTTTAATTCTATCTAATTCCGGAGAGACAAAAGAAATTATTGAGATCTTGCCAGCGCTTAAAAGATGCGCAGGAAGTATTTTTACAGTCACCAACAACGCAGATTCTACAATTGCAAAAACAGGAGACATTAATGTATTAATCAAAGCAAATGAAGAAGCTTGCCCTCTTGATCTAGCTCCAACCTCCTCCACTACTCTTGCCCTTGTATTTGGAGATGCCTTAGCTGTTTCACTTTTAGAGCATAGAGGATTTACAAAAGATGATTTTGCTAAATCACATCCTGCGGGCCAGCTTGGAAAAAAATTAACTACTTTGGTGAAAGATATAGCCATTATGGGTAATAACACTCCTGTTGTTTCAAAAGATGCTAGCCTAAAAGATGCTTTAATTGAGGTCACTGAAAAAAAACTTGGGATCACCTTAGTAACAGATGGCAAAAAAATAATTGGTATTTTTACTGATGGGGATTTACGAAGATGTTTAAACCAAGAAAAAGATCTTTTAAAGACTTCTATTGGAACAGTAATGACGAATAATTTTAAAAGTATTGCTCATGATGCTTTGGCTATAGATGCTGCAGAGATGATGGAAAAAAATAAAATTTTTACACTCGTCGTAACTCAAACTGAAGATAATTCCAAAGGAGTTATTACTATGCATCAACTGCTTGAGTTTGGGATTATTTAGGCTCCAATGATTAGCAATTTAAAATTTTTCTCATGTTTTTTAATTAGCTTGTCTGCTATTGAGAGCATCTCTGCGAAAGAAATTGCTAATTATGGAGACATCTCAATCAAGGCGGAGCATGTGACTCTAAATAAATTTACAAATAAACTGCTGCTAACAACAAACATACAAATTAACTTTGGTAATTTTATCTTGTCTGGAGATAGTGCGATTCTAAGTTATGATGAAGAGAAATTGGTTATTGATGGCTCTCCAGCATCAATGTTATCTAAAAATCAGGGTATTACCGGGAAGGCAAATCAATTTATTATCTATCCCAATCTCTCTATGGAGATGCTTGGAGATGCTCAACTACTTCAGAATGATCAATCAATTTACGCAGAACAAATTACATACAAAATCTCCCCCAATGACTAACGCCAGGCTTAGCTTAGATGGGATTTATAAGACTATTGCTGGCAAGGATATTCTTTCAGATATAGCTTTTTCAATTGGAGCAAAAGAAATTATTGGTTTGCTTGGCCCAAATGGTGCTGGAAAAACTACTGCATTTTATATTGCAGCAGGATTACTTAGTCCTGATAAGGGAACTGTTGAAATTAATGGTCAGGATGTCTCAAATTTACCAATGCATCTTAGATCAAGAGCTGGTTTAGCTTACCTCCCTCAAGAATCTTCTATTTTTCAAGACTTAACAGTAAAAGAAAATCTCATTGGAATTGCTGAATTAACTATGAGCACAAATCATGATCGGCAGAAATTTCTTGATATGACCATTGGTGAATTTAACTTAACGCAAATTTTAAATCATAAAGGGCGCATGCTGTCCGGAGGACAAAGAAGAAAAGTTGAGATCGCCAGAGCTTTAGCATGCAATCCCTCTATTCTTCTCCTTGATGAGCCGTTTGCAGGGATTGATCCAATTGCTATAGAGGAGATAAAAGATTTACTCCAAAGGATTGTTAAAACAGATATTGCAATCTTAATTACTGATCATAATGTTAGAGAGACCCTAAATTTATGTAATAGAGCAATTATTATGGATTCAGGGAAGGTAATTGCCGAGGGTAATCAGGATCAACTGATTGCAAATGATTTAGTAAAGGAAACGTATCTTGGAAATATGTACAGCTAAAAAATGGCCATTAAGCTAGTAAGGGAGTTTCAGCAAAAACAACATGTTGCAATTACCCCGCAACTTAAAAAATCTATTGATCTGCTTCAGCTATCAAGAGTTGAAATTATTAATAAAATACACGCTGAAGCTGAAGATAACCCATTCTTAATTAAAGAATCAGAGGAAGATGTCTCTTTCAATTATTATAATAATGACGATGATGGGCTGCTATCAAATTTAGCAGAAATCGTGACCCTGCAAAACTCGCTTGAGTCTCAAGTAAATGATTTAAATCTTAGCAAATCAAAGCAAGAGATTGCTATGACTCTTATTCAGTCTCTAGATGAAAGTGGCCTTTTGCGACTAAACAGTGAAGAGTTAGAGGGGCTATTCAATCATAGAATTAAGATTGATAAAATTCTAGATGTTTTGGTAAGCGTTATTCACAACTTAGAACCTGCTGGCATAGGGGCAAGAGATTTTAAAGAGCTTATTTTACTTCAATTAAAAAGAAAAAATCTGGCGCAAAGTCAACTGCAGCTGATTAAAGAAATTTTATATAACCCTACTTTTCATGACTTTAAAGAAGCTCAAAATGAACTCCAAAAAAAATTTCCTCTTGAGGAAATAAGCATTGCATTAGATTTAATTAAAAGCTGTGACCTATCTCCCGGTCTTGATTTTCAATCGACTCAATACATTCAAGCGGATATTGAAATCATTCCGTCAGAAGGTAATCTTACAATTTGTTTTGTTGAAGAAAATTTTCCTAAACTAAGATTTGATAAAGAATTAGAGAGTTTAACCAAGGAAAGTGAGGGCAGCATTCAACTTAAAGAAAAAATTTTAGATGCAAAATGGCTCATTAGATCTATAAATAAAAGGAATGAAACTGTCCAGAAAGTTGGCACTTTAATATGCCAAAAACAGAGTAAATTTTTATTAAACGAATCTATTCAGCTCAACTCAATTAGCAATCTTGAGTTAGCAAAAGAATTACTCGTTAGTCCATCTACAATTTCTCGGATTTTGAGATCAAAGTATATTCAAACTCCTAATGGGATAGTATTAATGAAGACTTTGTTATCAGCCTCTGTCTCCAAAACTAAAAAAGTAACTCCTACGCAACTCATGGAGGAAATTAAAGAAATTATTTTAAATAGTTCGAATAACCTCAGTGACCAAAAAATTACTGAATTGCTTAATAGACGAGGCTTTGGCCTGGCTCGAAGAACGATTGCTAAATACAGAGCGATGCTTCTTATTCCTAATTCAAGAAAAAGGTAACTGCGCAGCGCCCTGAGTTAGAATAAATTTTATGGTTAAAAATACTTCACATCCATTCCCTTCTGATGAACTTCTTAAAAGCATTCAAAGAAAAAATGTAAGTTCTTCTCTCAATCAAATCAAGAGAATGCTAGGAAACATGCCTTCCTCTGAAATTGCACACAGTCTTGAGTCTCTTCCACCCAAAGAAAGAAAATTACTTTGGTCCATGATTGAGATAGAGGATGAAGGCGAAATTATTGCTGAACTAAATGATAAAATTCAGCAAGAATTAATGGCTGAAATTTCTACTGAAGAGCTCATCAAAATAATAGAGGATTTAGAGCTAGATGAAATCGTAGATATCCTGCAAGCACTTCCTGAAAGTAGAACTCAAAATATTTTATCTGCAATGTCAGAGAGAGATCAAAAAAGAATTAAAGAGGCTCTTGAATACCCAGAAGATTCTGCAGGCGGTCTCATGAATACAGACATCATTAGCGTCAGGCCTAAACATAGTATTGAGGTGGTAATGCGTTATCTTAGGGCGCAAAAAAAGTTACCAAAAAATACTGATCAGATTTTTGTAGTTTCTAGGGAGAATAAATATATAGGATCACTCCCAGTTTCTAGCATTCTTGTTTCTGAGCCTTCTCTGAATACTAGAGAATTAATGGAAACAGAGATGCAGCCTTTAGATGCTAATTTGGGTAACAAAGATGTTGCAAGATTGTTTGAGCAAAATGATTGGGTATCAGCTCCGGTGGTTGATGAAAACTTAAATTTAATTGGGAGAATTACCATTGATGATGTGGTGGACGTCATTCTTGAGGACGCTGATCAAAATTTTCTTGGCATGGCGGGTATAGCTGAGGATACATTTGCTGCTCCTGCCAGAGCTGCTCGAGGAAGAGTATTATGGCTTTCAATTAATTTAATGACTGCATTTATTGCCTCAATGACCATTAGTTTATTTCAAGCAACGATTGATCAAATTGTGTACTTGGCAATCTTGATGCCCATAGTAGCAAGCATGGGTGGTGTCGCTGGTACCCAGACATTAACAATAATGATTAGAGGTCTTACATTGCAGCAAATTAACTCCACAAACTTCAACTGGTTATTTAAACGAGAGATTGCCGTATCAATCATAACCGGGCTTGTATTATCAGTATTAGTTGGTGGAATTACCTATTTTTGGTTTAACAACATTGTTATATCATTGCTTATCTCGATAGCAATGGTCATAAATCTTATCTGCTCTGCTATAGCTGGAATTTTAATACCAATAGTCTTGAGAAAATTTAATCAGGATCCTGCTATAGCAGGCAGCGTTGTCGTTACAACAGTTACAGATGTAATTGGATTCTTTTCATTCTTGGGTTTGGCAGCTATTTTTCTAACTTAGTTTGTTCTTTGTATTTTTGGAGTTTCGATACTTCCCAACACTTCGTATTGATAGTTTGATAGCTCATTGATATTATCTTCAAATATTTCGCTTATTATCGCTGAGCCTGCTACAGCGGGTATACCGCCAAGAATAACGGCGTACCAGGGTATATTTTCTCCAATTTTCACCCTAAGGTCTAAGTTTAGGTCCAACGCACTTAGCTCTCCTGAAGAATTTTTATTAATTTGGCCAATCCACTTCATTTTTGCAGCGTTAGTATCGATAAATAGAGGTGAAGCTAGCCTAGCTCTTTCTTGACCAAAGACCAAATCACCCTGGACGCGATTTAACTGTGTTGCAGTGAACTCATTTAATGAAAGATCTAAATTAGCTACCTTTCCAAGAATATTTTTGAGATTTAATACTCCCAGTAAATTCAAAGCAGTAGAATTAGCTGCTTGATTCGTTAGAACAAGATCTTTGAGAATAAAATTTAATGTGCCCTCAATATCTTGCAATCTTTTTAAATTTTGCCATTGCAAATTAATATCTCCATTAAAGTAAGAAAATTTAGTAAAGCTTTGGAGTATCGGTATTTTTAAAGAGTCTTTCACTAAATAGCTTCCTCTAAGCTTGTAAATATCATTTTTACTATCAACAGAAAAATATGCTTTAGAGTTTTTTGAAAGAGGTGAGATCGAAATAAGATTTGAGCTAAGGCTTATGTTGTTGATTGTAAATAAATCTTTATTTTTTTGCAGATAAACATCTAAAGAATTTATCTCAAGTTTCTGGATGGAAGAATTTTTAATTTTAAGTCTTGCGTTAATAGTTTCTATCTGCGGGGAGCTTGTTGAGGATTTTAAAAAACTTATATCTTGAAGATGAGTGTCTTCAAGCTCAATTCTTAAGAAGCCAGAGGCATCTTTGACAAATGTCCCATTCAGCTTATCTGAATTAATAACTCCTTTAAGTGCACTATTTTTTATTGAGAAAGAGCCATTGATATCGCTGAATTGATTATTAAATATCTCTAAGGAGCCAATATCAAAAAAGAAGTTATTGATATTAAAAGTCTTATTCAGGGTTTTTGACTGAGGTAAGTTTTTAAAGATATCTGGCGCTATCCTATCCAAGCCTAGGTAAAAGTTGAGGCCTTGAGCTTTCTTGATAAAATTATATTTTTTTGGTAACTCATTGCCAATAGTAATATAGCCCTCAGGAATCTGAAAAGAATTTATTTTCAATTCTATCAATGAATTTTTGATGAAGATTTGAGGATCTAAAAGGTTGGTGATAATAATATCTGTTGGCAAAAGGCTTAATTTTGATTTTTGTAAAAATGGTAGCTCTGAATTAAATTCTACTCCCTTGAGTTCTGAGAAAATTCTTAAGACTGGTGATGAATTTTTAGTAATGGACAAAATAGCAGAGAAAACATCCTCTCCAGAAACTGTAAAAATTGACATGTCAGGAATAAATTTTACAGGTTGCAGGGGCGCCTCTAGTAAGAGGTTTAATTCATAATTATCCAGAAAATTTTTGCCTCGAAGAAAGATAATGGAATCTTCATTTAAAAATTGTGAGGGCAGTCTTCCATAAACCTTATCAAAGTCTAGAGCAAAAATCTGCCCTGCTTTAAGACTAAGTAGATTGGATTGAGAAACCGGAATAGAGAAGCTTTTTGTTTTAATGGATAAAGAATTAAATTGTTCTTGAGAGATTAGATTAAAAAATCCTCTGCTTGAAGCAGTTGCATGCATAGTGTCAGTCAATAATGAGCTATCTTTTAGCAATGTGGATATTTCATTTCCCAGAAAATCATGTTGAGAAGAATATTGCAGATGTTGGCTAGAAAATTGTAACTTTGCATGCAATTCTCTGAATGGAACCTCCCTCACAAACCCAGGCAATGAATGAAGATATAAGTTATCTTTGTTCATTTCAATGAGGCCCCTTTCAATGGAAATATCAAGACCCTCACTGATACTGATACTGGAACTATCAAAAGATAATTTAAGTAGTAAGCTTGACTGTGCATCAGATGCAGAACCCTTGTAATCAAGAAAGATATTGTTACGAAATCCTAATTCGGTATTGCTGTCTATAAACTTAGAGACGGTATCAAAATTTTGAGGCAATGAGGCTAAAATCATCTTTTTTGAAATATTCTGACCAGATAGTTTGATAGTTATAGGCTCGCTTTGATTTATTGGCAAATGCAACTTGAGATTAATGGAGCCTAAAAGCTCAGCAACTCTGCTTTCCAGATGCAAGCTAGAATTGATGTAGTCGCCCTTTCCAGTAACTTGAACGGGATGGAGGTCGCTATCTTTGTTTTTAATAAATGATTGACTAGGCGTAATAGTAAATTGAACGTTGTCATTTGTACCAAAAAAAAATCCCTGAATATTTAAAAGTTCATCGAAATATACATTTAAAAGATCTAGGTCAATAATTTTTCCAGAATATTTAATTGCTCCACTTTTAAAGGTAGCAAAAATATCTTTTACAGCAACATTAGAAAATCGAGAGTCTTGAAACTCTAGCAATTCATTTGATAGAAAAAGATTCGGAATCGCAATAGTATTATTTCTTAAATTGAATTTAATGGGGAATTGCTCATCAACAAATGGGTGTAAAAAATTTTTTAATGACAAGATAGAGAGCCCATCTTGTGATTGAAAAAAAAAGGAGCCGTAGTTCTTTTTTATAGTGAGGCTACTGAAGCTACTTTCCTCTAAATTCAGAGACCCTTTTATTGAACTGCCTTTGGGGGTCAAAGAGCCTATAGCTGTAATGCCGAATTGCATGGTTTTTGATGAAGATAGGTAGTCATTAGGAAAAAATTTTAACCAATCAAGTGTATTGAGATTTACAAGAAAATTAGAGTCTTCGCCATCAGAGTCTATAGAGAGATTGCTAATTTTTCCATGATGACTAATATTAATATGGCCATTTGCTAGGCCAGGGATCAAGCTATCTAGCTGACCATTTATTAGCATCTCTGACCCCAGATGTGCAAGAGAGATCTCATGAAAGCTAATCGAGATATTTTTATCCAAATTAATTTTTAATTTGGGCATCTTTTGTGCAGAATAATCTGCCAGAAGAATATTTGCCTCTTCAAGATGAATATGACTCATAGTTACCTTTCCAATGATCAAGGCCGGAGAAACAAGAAATCCATAGTGTGATTTATTTGCAGAATAAACCTGCACATCATTTATTTGTATTGAGATGTTTGAAAATTCAAGAATGGGATTTAGGAATGAACCCTTATTCATTACTTCAGAGTATTGAAGATCATAAGAAGAAGGTAAAAAATTATTAAATAGTTGTAAGGTTTGATTGGGGAAAAAAAGTATCAAACTAAGAATAAAAACTAGAACCCAGCTAAGGCATGAGGCTACAAATAAAAAATGAATAATAATTTTTTTCATCTTAATAAAATTAAATCAGTCTTCTTCTTATGTAACGCATTCCAAAATATATTGGCAGCCATGCCAGGGCATTAATACAAAAACTAAAAATCAATAATAAATATGAGTAATTAATTGGTGAAAAGATTAAGTACTTACAAGCTAAATAAAAAACTGCCGCGCCAGCAAAAAAAATAATTAGCTGGAAATATGAAAATAATCTAAAACGCAATGCATAAACATGAATTACATATGAGATTGCAACAAAAAATAACATATGAAAGCCGATTGCATCACCGAAACAAAGGTCAATTAAAAGTCCATATAGTAATGCTGAAGAGCTTTGTAGCTTTTCTGGAATTGCATATACCCAGTAACAAAAGATTAGAAGTCCAATACATGACTCCGCAAGATAAGGAACGCTCTCTAGAATTAATATATGAGTTCTTATATCGAATGAAGAAATAATGGTATCGAGCCAAAACCCAAGAAAGATACTTGCAAATATAATGATGTGTCCATTGAAATTCATAAGCTTAGAGATATTCCAAAATAATTTTGTTGCAATGGATCTCCTTTTAGCCTGATTAGGATTTCTATCTCATTGAGATTATTATCGATAATACTGCTTATTTTGCCTATCACAATATTGTTAGGGAAGACTCCACCAAGCCCTGATGATAATGCAAGATCATTTACTTCAAGACTCGATGATTCAGAGTTTTGAGGCACTACACATTTAATCTCTAGAGGTCTGCCAGCACCCCTTGCATTGCAATAAAAATCTTTAATTTTAATTGGCAAAATATGTGACGCATCAGACAAAAGAATAACTTTCACAAGATTTAAGTCACCTCCAAAAGTTTGGCCAATAAAAGTGTGTCCATTGAATACTGGAAGATTGTCAGCAATATCAACTTTATTTGGATTGCGTAAATATAAAGTATGCGAAGAGCAACATAGGTAATTTTTTAAATCGAAGGAAGCGATTTTTAAGGATTGCATCGACTCTTGCTCGAGGTTACCTTTAAGAAGTGGTTCCTGAACGTCTAAAATATTTTTTGAGGTAAGTTCTAATTGTTGAGCTAAAAAAATTTTGTTCTGCATATGCAATAACTCATCTCTAAGCTTTTGATTTGTAGCTATCAAATCTTTTTTATCTTCGAAGGTAGCTGAAATTTTAGAGGTATACCCAACAATATTTCCTAAAATTAATTGAGTGTATATTCCAGAAGCTTGAGTTAAACCTCTTGCAGCAGAAAAGGTCTGATAATTTAAATCGGCAATCAGCAATGCTGCTGAAATAATTCCACCTAGGACATATTTGCCCGCGGGAGTATATGTAGGCGTAGATCTCGCCATATTCAGTTACTTACTCAGTTGAAAGTAGGTCAATATTGTACTTATCAATAAGCTCAAGAGCTTTACCGCCACCCCGAGCAACACAAGTTAAAGGATCTTCAGCACAAATGACCGGGATTCCAGTAGATGCTGAAATTAGCTTATCTAAATCTCGCATTAAGGCGCCTCCTCCAGTCAATACAATTCCTCTTTCAGCAATATCAGCTGCTAATTCCGGAGGTGATAACTCTAATGCATTTCTTATTGCTCGAACCATACCTGAAAGTGGGTCTTTCATAGCCTCATATATTTGAGAACTTTTTAGCACAAAAGTCTCTGGGATACCTTCAGCTAAATTTCGACCAGTCACATTCATTTCTAAATCCTCTGAATCCACTGAAGCGCATCCTATAGTGTGTTTAATTTTTTCAGCAGTAGATTCTCCTATTACGCATCCATGATTTCTTCTAATCCAAGATGTAATAGAGCTATCCATAAGATCTCCACCAATCTTGACAGACTCAGCATAAACAACTCCGTTTAGTGAAAGGATGGCAATCTCAGATGTTCCCCCTCCAATGTCTACAACCATGTTGCCATTTGCCTCTTCGACAGGAAGGCCTGCGCCAATTGCGGCTGCCATTGGCTCCTCAATCAACTTAACATCTCTAGCACCAGCACCTAAAACTGACTCTCTAATAGCTCTTCTTTCAACTTGAGTAGAGCGACATGGCACACAAACAAGAACTCTTGGGCTGGGTTTAATAAAACGTTGCTCGTGAACCTTTGCTATAAAATGCTGAAGCATTTTTTCAGTTACTTGAAAGTCTGCAATAACTCCCTCAGATAATGGGCGGATAGCTTTAATATTTCCTGGGGTCCTGCCCAACATTTTCTTAGCTTCATGCCCAACAGCTACAACTGTTTTTTGGCCTCTGCTTTCACGAATTGCCACAACAGATGGCTCATTCAGAACAATACCCACATCTTTGGTATATATGAGGGTATTTGCCGTACCAAGATCTATTGATAAATCATTAGAAAATAAGCCTCGAACAGTTTTAAATAGATTGAAATCCACTATGATATTCCTTGTAAATTCATTTTAAGATGCTTTTAGTTTAACATTGCGCATCGTCAAGGAATAATATCATATGGATCAAGAAACAGTCAGAACTATTTGCTATCTTGCCAGGCTACAAATAGATGAGGATAAAGCTCAAAAAATTGAAAGTGATTTAGAAACAATCATTGAGATGATTGGAGGCTTGCAAGCATTTAATACTGAAAACATTCAGCCTCTTTATAGTCCATTAGAAAAAACTGCTTTTATGCATGAAGATCTTGAGAACTCTGATAATCAAAAAGAAAAATTTCTTCAAAATGCTGCAGCCTCGAATGAAGACTACTTTTTAGTCCCTAGGGTTGTTGAATGAGCATTCAATTTAAAACAATTCGAGAATTAAGGGATATGCTTGATACAAAAGCAATCTCATGTGAAGAATTAGCTAACGAAACTCATAAGTTAGCAGAAGACCTTAAAGAGCTGAACTGCTTTGTGACCATGAACAAGAATGCGAGCATAGAAAAATCAAAGATAATTGATCAAGCTGATAAGACTGATTCTGTTTTATCAGGAATTCCTCTAGCCCAAAAAGATTTATTTTGCACCGAGGGGCTTAGAACAACTTGCTCCTCAAAAATTCTATCTAATTTCATACCTCCATATACTGCAACTGCTGTTATGAAACTTGAAAGTGCGGGCTCAATTACTATTGGAAAGACAAATATGGATGAGTTTGCGATGGGCTCTTCAAATGAAACCAGTTATTTTGGTAATGTTCATAACCCTTGGAAAAAAGGGTATGTGCCTGGTGGTAGTTCGGGTGGCTCAGCTGCAGCAGTTGCAGCAGGAATTGTTCCAGCAGCAACAGGAACAGATACTGGTGGCTCTATTCGTCAGCCAGCAGCTCATTGCGGAATCACAGGCATAAAGCCAACATATGGAAGAGTGTCTCGATGGGGAATGATTGCCTTTGCCTCAAGTCTTGATCAAGCTGGTCCGCTAGCAAGGTCAGCTGAAGACTGTGCAATATTACTCAATGAAATGTCAGGTCATGATTCGAAAGATACCACTTCTTTAGACATAGAAAGCACTGATTTGCTGCATACAATCAATCAACCCATCAAAGGTTTAAAAATTGGTATAGTCAAAGAGTTTAATTTGGGCGACCTAGATTCTGAAGTTCAAAATCGCTTTGATGATTCTAAGAAACTTTATGAAACACTGGGAGCAGAATTTGTAGAAATCTCACTGCCGAATATATCAGCGTCAGTTCCAACATATTACTCTATTGCTCCAGCAGAATGCTCGTCGAATTTATCAAGGTTTGATGGGGTTCGTTTTGGGCACAGGGCCGAGAACACCGATGATCTTAATGATCTTTATATTAAATCTAGAAGTGAAGGTTTTGGAGATGAGGTCAAACGAAGAATTTTAATTGGAACATATGCTCTTTCGGCTGGTTACTATGATGCTTATTACAAAAAAGCGCAGCAAGTACGAAGATTAATAAAGAATGATTTTGAATTAGCCTTTGAATCTATTGATTTGATAATGACGCCAACCTCACCGGGAACTGCTTTTACCTTTGGGAGCAAGGGAGCCCAAAATCCTATTGAACTATACTTAGAAGATCTTTTTACTATTTCTTCAAATTTAGCTGGATTGCCAGCAATATCTATACCTCATGGAAAGGTAAATTCCATGCCAGCAGGATTGCAGCTTATTGGTAATTTTTTAAGAGAAGATCAAATTCTGAATGCGGCTCATATTTTTCAACAGAACTCTGCATTTCATCTCGACAAACCTAGTATGGAGGAGTTCTAATGGCCTGGGAAACAGTCATAGGTATTGAGACCCACGTTCAACTATCAACAAAAACAAAGCTTTTTTCTAGAGCTTCTACTAAATTTGGAAAAAGTCCTAATACTAATGTGAATTTAATTGATTGTGGTCTACCAGGGGTATTGCCATCCGTTAATAAGGAGGCATTTTATAAAGCTATCCGCTTTGGCTTGGCTGTAGGGGCGAAAATCAATCAAACCTCTATCTTTGATCGTAAGAATTATTTTTATGCAGACTTACCAAAAGGTTACCAAATTACGCAAATGGATCTGCCAATTGTCTTGGGTGGAACAATAGATATTGAAACTGAGGAAGGAATTAAGACTGTAAATATTACAAGAGCGCATTTAGAAGAAGATGCAGGAAAGTCCATTCATGATCAATTTGATGGTTATTCTGCGATTGATCTTAATAGAGCAGGAACACCTCTTCTAGAAATTGTTTCTGAGCCAGAAATCTCTAATGCTAAAGAGGCTGTTGCATATATGAAAGCAATGCATCAATTAGTGACATATCTAGACGTATCTGATGGGAATATGTCTCAAGGGTCCCTTCGATGCGATGCAAATGTCTCTGTTAGAAAAGTGGGTGATCCTAAGCTAGGAACCAGAACAGAAATAAAGAATATTAACTCTTTTCGTTTTGTTGAGAAAGCTATAAATTTTGAGGTAAAAAGGCAAATCAAACAATTAGAAAATGGAGAAACGGTTACGCAAGAAACTAGACTCTATGACAGCGTCAAAGACGAAACAAGACCCATGAGATCTAAAGAATTTGCTAATGACTATAGGTATTTTCCTGAGCCAGATCTCCTCCCAGTGGTTATTTCTGATAAAGAAATGCAAGATATTAAAGATAGTTTTCCTGAACTGGCGAAAGAGAAAGAAAAACGTTTTACAAAAGATTTTGGGCTGTCTGAATATGATGCGCAAATTTTAGCATCATCAAAAATTATGGCTGATTTCTTTGAGCAGTCTTCAAAAGAAACTAAAAATTATGGTTTATTAGCCAATTGGTTGATTGGTGAGATTGGAGCATTTCTTAACAAAGATGCCATTGAGATTAATCAGTCTAAATTAACACCAGCTAATCTTGCAATGCTGATTAATAGGATTGATGAT
>Ga0206129_10002305_pt1 | contig 23915 bp, 12 predicted proteins | sample Helgoland_Spring_8_FD_148616 | JGI IMG/M metagenome (GOLD analysis project Ga0206129, IMG submission 148616) | Pelagic subsurface seawater microbial communities from Kabeltonne, Helgoland, North Sea - Helgoland_Spring_Bloom_20160502_2 | ecosystem: Environmental > Aquatic > Marine > Epipelagic ...
GGTCTTCAACTGCAGGGTAACTTGGGTACCGCCGCTGGCGAGGCTTTCTGTTTTTAGCTTAGCCTTGAGGAGTCGTGCGCGACGTTTCAGTGAGGCGGGGACTTCGCCATTCAAGCCATGGCCGTTGTCGGCAATTGACAAGGTTAGCATTCTATCGCCAGCAACGAGGTGAGTTGTAATCTGTGTGGCCTCGGCATGGCGAATGATGTTGGTCAGGCATTCCTTATAAAACAGGAAGAGGCCGATGCGTTTGCCTGGGGAGATGTTCTGTAGTCGTTCCTCCCGTTCGAAAAATAGATCATGTTGATGATCCGTGGTGACGCGCGAGGCGGTCCGGCGCATCTCTACGGCCAGGTCATCGTAGAGCCCTTCGGCTTCCAACATGTTGGTGCAGTATTTGGCGGCCGCGGCGGTGCGTTGCGTGAGTGAGCGCATACGCTGCATGAGTTGTTCAAGCTGCTGCGGATTTTCTTTTTCTCGGCTGACAAAGTCGCTGAGCAGACCGATCGCATGTAGGTTGGCGCCAAGCTCATCGTGTAGGTCTGCGGCGATTTGTTCGCGAGTGCGATGGATCGCTCGTTGGTGCAGTGAGCGGTTGATGAGGAGGATAAAGCCGATGATGACCAGAAGCAGCGCCGCCAGCCAGATCATGCGCTGAAGCATCGTTTGTTGCTGTGCATAGCGTTGGTTGAGTTCGGCGGCTATGGGCGGGCGCTCCAATTCCAATTGGTGACGGCGGGCAAGTTGAGCCATCCATTCGCGGGTGGAGAGGATACGTCCGTAAAAGTTGCTGCCGTCTGTTAGTAAAGAGCTGGCACGATAGCCTGTTAAGAGCTCTGTGGTTACAGGCTTTTTGAGTGCGACGTTTTCTCCGAAAGCAAACAGTTCAATTTCCGCAAAGCCCACTCTTGACCGGATTATCCGATCCCCATAAATGAGGTCAGGCTCAAGTGCTGTCAGACGGACATAGCGGCAAGGTGTTTCAGGGAAGGCGCGCACGATGATGGGGCCTACATCGTAGATGGATACTTTGCGATACTCCATCAGGATTACGGCGTCGGAGAAATCGGCTCGTTGGGCGCCTTCCACAATGAGATACTTGGGCAGGCCAAGTCCGCTGGTTGTGCTCTGTGGGGCGGTATCGCTTTGTTCCACCGTGTGCAGATGGATCCGAGATAAGGGCAGTACCGCCTGCAGATCGATCGTGATGGTGGGGGTGCTCGTTGGTCCTGCCCCATTGAAAAAGGCAACAGTTTTGTCTCCCTGCCCCGTGTCCATTTGATAGGGCATAAAGCCGTCGACTAGAAATTCCTTTTTGCGGCCTGGAAGTTGCGCAGGTTCGAGATGGCTGTCTGCAGAGGAGAGGGAAATAGGGCGGTTAATCGCGACATTTTCTTCGCCGCTAAAAATCAGCAGTTCTGCTAGTTCAAGATTGAATTGACCGTCGAATTGACGTGCCGAGAGTTTTGTGGCCTCGACTCGCACCCAAGATGCAGTGATGTCGCAGGGCACGACCAGCGGCGCAATGCGCGGGAGGAGTTGATTTTCTTCGCTAAATGAGGCGATCACTGTGCCAGCGGAATTCGGATCCGTTCCAGCAAGGATCCGGAACTCTACGGGGAATGCATCTGCTAGGAATCCGTTTGCGGTGTCGCGCCAGATCGCGGGCACCAAGACGATTTGGTCGATGGCGGTGGGCTGCTCCAGTTCGACCTGCACCCATTCGAGTTGATCCGCATTTAAATGTGGGGGCGAACGATAGCCAATCGAGCCGGTTCCGCTACGCGGGTTGAAGCGAGCCAGTTGATCCAGTTCGGCGTCGATTGCCTTTAGGCGTTGCTCCAGTTGGGTGGTCGAGAAGTGTTCCGCCACAGGTCGTGCCGAGCTAGTCATAGCCGACAAAGATCCGGCCAGTAAGCTTGTTAGACAGATGATGACAATTCGGTGCATGCTTGGTTCGAAATTAGGACACTAGCGCGTGGGTTCTGCATGTCCAGTTTAAGCAAGGCGTTCGGGTATCACGCAATCGCGTGATTGGCAGGATTGGTAGATTGTGTTAGCCTCTACCCTTGGAACAAGATATGAATAATAAAATAAAACTAAGCAGCTGTTTTTGGGTCGCAATGATGCTGTCGTCTTTGTGCGCGAACGCGGCCAAGCAGGATTTTCAGCAGGAGCAGGATCAGCCAAATATTATATTCATCCTGACGGATGATCAGGGCTACGGCGATATCGGCCGTCATGGACATCCGTATCTTGACACCCCGCACATGGATAGTTTGCACGATGCGAGTGTGCGATTTGATAATTTTTATGTGAGTCCGTCCTGCTCGCCGACGCGTGCGGCATTGATGACAGGAATGCATGAATTCCGCAATGGGGTGACACATACGCTGATTCCGCGCGAACACTTATACCAGGACGTAACAATCCTGCCGCAGTTGCTGCAGTCGGCGGGCTATACTACCGGGTTCATTGGTAAATGGCATCTCGGTAACAGCAAAGGCTACATTCCAGCCGATCGAGGGTTTGATTGGTGCTCCACAAATGTCGGCGGCCCCCGCAAGCATTTTGACGTAGAGATGATTCGAAACAAAAAACGTTTCCCGACCAAAGGGTTCCGAGAGGATGTTTTTTTTGATGAAGCCATGGCATTTATGGATGAGGCTGGTGACCAGCCGTTTTTCCTATACCTCTGCACTTATTCGCCGCATACGCCTCTGGATGCGCCAGAAGCTTTGATTGAAAAATATAAAGCCAAAGGGCTGAACGATACGCATGCGAGCTATCTAGCGATGATTGAAAACATCGACCAAAACCTCGGCCGCTTGACGGCTTTCCTCAAAAAGCGAGGGCTGGAGGAGGATACGATTTTAATGTTCATCAACGACAACGGTGTGACCGAAGGACTCGATGTCTACAATGCAGACATGCGCGGCTCTAAATGCACCATCTGGGAGGGCGGCAGCCGCGCGATGTCGTTCTGGAAATGGCCTGGGCACTGGGATCCACGCACGGTGAATAACTTAACAGCTCATATCGATGTGGTGCCGACCTTATGCGAGTTGGCTGGGGTAGCAATCCCTGAAGAGCTTCAGTCTGAACTACAGGGCTACAGCCTATTGCCATTACTGAATGGTGAAAATTGGGCACATGATGATCGCTACTTGTTTCATAATGTCGGCCGCTGGCCAAGCGGGTCTGCTGCCTCGCACAAGCATGCCATGGGAGCCGTGCGGCAGGGCGATATGCTATTGCTGCGTAGTGTGCCATGCGCTGATCCGGACTGTGCCAAATACAGTAGTCAATGCACCACGCTTCGCGGGGTTCGCAAGGGGCAGACGAAAGCCACGTATGCGAACGGAACCGCGCAATACCATTGGGGCGTCTCGGCGGCTGATCGCTGGGCGCTGTATGATGTCAAAAAAGATCCTGGTTGTCTGTACGACATCGCGTTACAGCATCCGGAACGTGTCAGCACAATGTCTGCAACTTACGATCAATGGTGGGATGAGCAGTATCCAGTGATGCTCGCTCGTGGCGGTGATGCTGGCGATCCCGATGCCAGTCGAAATGCTGCCTCGCGTGCGCAACAGCATGCCGCAAAAGTGGCGCTTCAGAAGAAGGCGGCCAAAACAGCGGAAGCATTGGAACTGACTCATGAAAAATAAGGTTATTATAGCGTTTGCGATGGTCGTCGGTTCGCTGCATGCGGCAGAAATCGAAACTGCGCCGTACGACGGCAGCTGGGAATCGTTGCAGGCAATGCAGGTTCCGGCATGGTTCGATGACGGCAAGATTGGGATTTTCATTCATTGGGGGCCTTACAGTGCGATCGGCTATCGTAAAGGCGGCCGCGGCTACGCCGAATGGGTGCCGAGAATGATCTACCGGGATGCCAAGCATTATTACCCGTACTTGAAAGAACGTTGGGGCGCTCAGCCCCCCGAGTTTGGCTACAAGGACATCATCCCTGAATTCACCGCAGCCAATTGGGATCCGGCAGAATGGGCGAAGCTGTTCAAGGAGGTCGGTGCCCACTATGTGGTGCTGACCGCGGAGCACCATGACGGCTGGGCTAATTGGGATTCGGAGCTAACGCCGTGGAACGCTGTAGATAAGGGGCCAAAGCGCGACCTAGTTGGCGATCTTGGTAAGGCTGTTCGCAAACAGGGGCTCAAATATGCGCCGTCGTATCACCGCGAGCGCCACACAGGATTTTTTGCCAAGGATCAGTATGTGGTGTACAGCGAGCCCATTGACGATATCGCCGAGGAGATCAAACGTGACCCGCAGGCGGCGCTGTTATACGGCCCGGACTTCAGCTACAATAAGAACTATGTTGATGACTACGTCGCCCGCTGGAAGGAAATCCAGGAGAAGTATAACCCGGATATGCTGTGGATGGATGATTTCCCGATCTACACCCGTGACGGCAACAAAGTGCGCCAAGGGCAGGCAAAATCCGAGATTCAGTACTTCGACGATCAGCTTCGAGGCATGATCACTGGATTCATGAACCATGGTGCGGCGCGTGGCCAGGCGGTCTATGTCAACAACAAGGGAGGCCAGCGCAACTGGCCGGATGGCGTCGGCTGCCTCGAAAAAGACAATCTAAAGATGAAGGTGATTGGCCCGAAGTGGCAAAGCTGCACCACTTTTGGTACTTCGTTTGGATACTTGGAAGGTGACACCTACAAGAGCATTGAAAGCGTCATCCATGAGATGATCGAGGTGATCAGCCGTAACGGCAACTTCCTCGTCAATATCGGCCCGAAAGCCGACGGCACCATTCCTGCACCGCAGGTTCAGCGCCTGCGGGCGATGGGCGAGTGGCTCGCAATCAACGGCGCTGCCATCTATGGCAGTCGCTACTGGAAAGTCTGCGATCAGGCGAACGAACACCTGGCCTTTACCACCAAAGGCAAAATACTATACGCCATCAAACTGGCTAAGCCGACGGCGCCGTTTGTGATCGAAGCCACTGCGGGCTGGAACGCCGCGCAGATGACGTCGGTGGCGCTGCTCGGTTCAGCCGCGGACGTTAGCTGGAAAATGACTCCGGCCGGATTGCAAATTACACCGCCTGCTGACCTGGGCAAGAGCCAGCACGCCTGGTCGTTCGAGATCGTCACCGATCACGAACAGCATCACTCGAATGTAATTCAGAAAGATGCGGCCAAAGCCCTGCAAGGCACGAAAAAAGTCGATCTTGAAGGCCGATTCAGAAAATCGAAGTAAAACAGAATAGGATTTATTATGATCAGAATTATTTGTGCAGTTGTTATGAGTGCTGTGTCGCTGGCTAATGGGCTGGTGGCGTCTGAAGGGGACAAAAACTGGCGGATCGACACCGCGGAGGAGTGGAACGAAGCCGCCCGCCAGATTGATGGGCTGGCAGTCAACGACGACCTCCTAGTTACCGCTAAAAAACAGGGTATTTACCGCAGCGAGTTGCAGCGCTTTGAGTCAAAGCGCTCAGCGCAAACGCTGACGCTGACTGCATCGGCTCAGTGGGAAAATTGGCAACCGACCAAGAGCAAGGTGACTCCGCCGACGCTCAGCGACGCACCGATCATGCTCGTTAAGGGGCCCGGCGACTACTGGATCCTCGGTCGTAATAAAGCCCCGCGAAGCGCGAAGAACTTCAAGCCCGAAGCGGCGACCTTGGCAGGCTTTGCTGTGCCCTTACAGACGACGGCGTATCCGCATCTGTTCGATGCGCCCGGCGGTTTGAAGAGGAGCCTCGGCGGCTACCACGCTTGGCAGAGTCACGATATGGTCAACTGGGTGCATCATGGTCCAGTCACTCCAAAGTCTGCTAAATGGTCAACCACGGCCGAGTTCGTCGACGGCAAGGCCTACATTTATTACGACTTCCCCAATGATCAGGACCCACATCTCTATATCGACGACGATCTAACTGATGGCCAGCCTGGCGAACATATTGGACTCGCGTTCAAAGACCCTTCCGACGGCTCGGATTGTGTCATCATTCGCGACCTCGATGGCAAGTTTCACTTGATCTACGAGGACTGGAGCCCAATCGACGCCAGCAAGCATTCATGGGATTCACCCTTAGCCGGGCATGCCGTCAGTGACGATGGTAAGGGCGACTTCAAAATTCTAGCCCCTGCCGTAGATGAACGCACCCAGCCAACCGGCAAGTTTATAGAATATCCGCATCCGCACTGGCACAAAGAAGACCCTAAAAACTTCCCTGGAAAAGTCGCGACTAAGCATGTGGGCAAACATGGGATCAAAGCTGGGCAGACCGCGGCTTATGCCGAATACGAAATACACGCGCCCGAGCAGCATGCCTACGGCGACTGGGCAGGGATTGCGATTGGCGGCCAGTATTACCTTGTTGCCGATTACCATCCTGTGCATGAAGCCATTCGCATCGGGCTGTTTACCTCGCCGAGCTTGGATCAGAAATTCGAGTTCATCGGAGAACTCGGCAACGGCCACCCGGACCCAGACATTGGTTTTGCTGAGGGCCAATTCTATCTGATCAACCAAACCAAACACGACTACGTCAGCCCCGGCCCATGGGTCGAAACAGTCACCGCACGCGTTGGAGTAGATAGCAGCAACGATGGCAAAGCCGATATTTGGAGCGACTGGCAGGAGGTCAAAGAGCAGTATGACCACATCCAAGGTTTCTCCAAGCAGATCAAACGCATTCCCGCGTCGATGGATCTAAGCGAGTTGCCAGCAGGTTATGGCTTCTGCTTTGAGTTGAAGCTCGAAGATACCACAGCAAACCAATCCAAGCCGATGCTCGACAGCATCGAGATCCGTTTTAAATAATAAAAAGTCCCATAGAATATGAAAAAAATAGACAGAATCTGGCTCATTTTACTCTCGGCCGTCTTGGGCAGTGGTCTCGCGTTGCATGCACAGCCTCGTGCCGGCCAAACCTCAAACCTGAAATCCGATATCGTTTATAAGACAACGGCTCAAGGGGATCTGTATCTGGATCTCTACTATCCAGACTCCGGTCAATCGGGTCCACATCCCCTTGTGGTCTACACCCACGGGGGAGGCTGGGCGGCGGGCAACAAGAACCTTGGTGGTATGGGACCGGTGGTGCGCGGACTAACGGACAAGGGCTTTGCCGTGGTGTCGGTGAATTATCGCCTATGTAAAAGTGGAGGCACGATCTGCATGAAAGATTGCGTTATCGATTGCAAGGATGCGGTTCGCTACCTCGCTAAAAACCACGTTGAACTGAACTTGGATACGGATCAGGTCTTTACGTTTGGCGATTCAGCCGGAGGGCATCTTTGCCAAATGCTACTGCTTTCCTCGCCGCAAAGCTTTCCCGGCGCGAAAGAATTGGCCGACTATTCTTTCAAAATGATCGCTGGGGTTTCGTGGTACGGACCATGCGATTTTGAAAAGACGGATCTGTTTAACCACGATGACCGGAAGAAATTTCGCGACCGGTTCGGTGCACGTATTCTTAAGCCCGACTCAAAGCCCGAAGAAAAGCTGGCGCTCTACCGAGAAATGAGCCCGATCAATTATTTGCAGAAAAACAGCCCACCGCTATTGATGATTCAGGGCGATGGAGACACCACCATTCCCGTAAAGCATGCCTATTATATGAAAAAAAAGGCCGATGCTATTCACGCACCAGTGGAAATCATGATTATTAAAAACGCTGGCCACAACTGGCGCAAGGCCGATGGATCCACCCCCATTGAGCCTACTCGGAAGGAAGTGATCCAACGGACGGTGGACTTTATTGTGGATCATCTAAAATAACAGAGAAGGATGAAAAAACAGAACATCAAAATTATTCTGAGTGCAGCACTCTGCTTGTTGGCAGTGCATGCATCCGCAGAGACCTTGCGCCCGAACATCGTCCTCATCATGTGTGACGACCTCGGCTACGGCGACGTGCAATGCCTGAACCCGGAGAACGGAAAAATCAAAACCCCCAGCGTCGATAAGCTCGCCAAGCAAGGCATGATCTTTACCGATGCCCATTCAGGCTCCGCGGTCTGCACCCCCACCCGCTACGGCCTTCTCACTGGCCGCTACAGCTGGCGCACAAGACTGCAGAATGGGGTGGCCACTGGCTTCAGACCCTGCCTGATTGCGCCGGACCGCCTCACCGTGGCGGGCTTACTCCAGAAACAAGGATACGCCACGGGGATCATTGGCAAATGGCATCTGGATTTCCAGTATCAGGATCCCAAGACAGGCGCGATCCTGCCAAAGCCGAATAAGAAGAAGGGCCGTGCGCCGATCGGAGCTACCATCCCTGACGGTCCGACTACACGCGGTTTCGACACCTTTCATGGCATCCATCATGCGGGTCACATGGACACCATCATCGAGAATGACAAGGTCATCGAACGCCTGGATGAGATCCATAACCTGCCTCGCCTGACCGAGAAGTCAGTGGCCTATATTGAAGAGCGCGCCAAGTCCCCCGAGCAACCCTTCTTCCTTTACGTCCCGCTCGGTTCACCACATGCCCCGATTGTCCCCACCAAAGAATGGCAGGAAAAAAGCGGCTTGAACGCCCATGCCGACTTCGTCATGCAGACCGACGCCACCGTGGGTGTCATCATGGAAGCTCTGGAAGAAAATGGCTTTGCAGATAACACCCTGTTCATCTTCACTAGCGACAATGGCACCTCGAAGGGAGCCAACATTGCCGAATTGCGCGAGAAAGGGCATTATGTCAGCGCACAATACCGCGGATCCAAGGCCGACATCTGGGACGGCGGTCACCGGGTGCCGTTTGTGGTCCGCTGGCCGGGCAAGGTCGAGGCGGGCTCTCGTTGTGACCAACTCATCACCTTGGTGGATTTCTTCGCAACCGCTTCCGAGATCACAGGAGAAAAAGCACCAGAAGCCGCCGAAGACAGCGTGAGCTTTCTGCCTGCTCTATCTGGTAAACCCATTGACTCCACCCGTAAGGGCGTGATCCATCATTCGATATCCGGCCACTTCGCCTATCGTCAGGGTAAATGGAAACTGCTTCTCGCCAAGGGGTCAGGAGGCTGGACGAGCCCCACGGAGCGCGAAGTCGATGCCGATGCGCTTCCCGCACAGCTCTATGACATGGAAAAAGACCCGTGCGAGCAGAACAATCTCTACCTCACCCACCCGGAAATCGCGGAAAAGCTTCTCGCAGCAATGACTTCGGATGTAGAGCGGGGTCGTAGCACCGACGGGCCGTACGCCAAAAATGATGTTGCGGAGATCAGGATCTGGAAGGGCAAAAGATCAGACGGAAAGAAGAAGCGCAGCAAGTAAAAGATCTAACAAGAAAAGACCAAAACAGCACTCACTCTATGATCAAGTATCTCACCATTACCCTCATAGCCACCTTGGCCGCAGGCAGCAGCCTCGCAGCAGCCCAAGCCTCCGAATCCAAGCCTAACATCCTCTTCATCATGGTGGATGACCTGGGCAAGGAATGGATCAGCTGCTACGGAGCGGAGGACATCGAAACTCCAAACATCGACGCACTCGCAGCGGGCGGAATGAAGTTTAACAATGCCTACTCGATGCCCTCATGTACCTCATCGCGCACCATGCTGCTCACTGGTCAATACCCTTGGCGCAACGGCTACGTCAGCCACTGGGACGTGCCACGCTGGGGAGTCGGCTACTTTGACTGGAAAAAGAAGGAGAACACCACCTTTGCCCGTCTGATGAAAGACCTCGGTTACATGACCGCCGCAGCTGGCAAATGGCAGATCAATGACTTCCGCATCGAACCGCAGGCGATGCAGAAACACGGCTTTGATGACTGGGCGATGTGGACGGGTGCAGAGACTGGCAACGAAGCCAGTGATCATCGATTCATTAAACCCTACATCAACACGCCAGAGGGCAGTAAGGTCTATACCGGAACGTTCGGCCCCGACGTGTATACTGACCACTTGATCAACTTCATGACCAAGCACAAAGAGGAACCGATGTGCCTCTATTACCCGATGGCTCTCGTGCACAGACCGTGGGTTGCTACACCAGATCATCCAAACGCAAAGACCCGCAACGAAAGACACGTAGCCATGGTTCACTACGTGGATAAGATGGTGGGCAAATTGATAAAGTCTCTCGACGATCTAGGCATACGTGAACGTACCATCGTCATCTTCACCACCGACAACGGCACGACTGGCGGTAAAGTTGGATTCACCGCGATACGCAACGGAGTAGAGGTCCCAGGAGCCAAAGGTGAGCTAACTGAAGCTGGGGTTTGCGCCCCTTTCATTATCAACTGTCCGGGGACTGTTCCCGCAGGTGTTGAGACCGATGCGCTGACTGATTTTTCAGATTTACTCCCTACCTTCGTAGAACTCGGAGGCGGCAAGGTACCTGAGGACCTCACCATCGACGGAACATCGATTGCATCTGTGATTCAGGGTAAAAAGCAAGACAGCGAGCGCCAGTGGATCATGTCCCTTGGTGGCGGTCAGGGGAAAATCGTCGACGGTCATGTAGTGGGCGCAAAAGTTTTTGGCGAGCGCGTCATCCGCGACAAGCAGCACAAAGCCTGGGTTTCTGAACAGAAGATGATCACTCGCCTGCACGACCTCAAAAAAGACCCATGGGAAAAAACCAACCTACTTGATAGCGAGCTCGCTGAGCACAAAGCTGCGATACAGAAATTTCAAGCTGTCGTTGACTCACTCCCCGATAAGGACGCCTCTCCTTTTTACGAACCAAGGGCAGCGAACCCATGGGACCGAAAGGAGCAGGTGAAAAAGCCGAAGGCCGAATAGACACAACTCAGCTAAGCAGGCCAGATCCTGAAATCTACGCCTGCAGAGTAACACCCAAAAAAATAAACTTAAATACTAAGTAACCTTGCTGAATTGAAGACCATTTTCCGCTTTTCGGTAAAGGACTGAGTCGTGCTAGTGTGAAGCACCCAAAGGGCATGACACGCGCTAAGTTTGATCAGGCCAAAGGATCGTTCGATTTAAGCCACGATGTCCCAGTTCGGCATCGGGCAAACGCGTGATAGACAGTTTCTTTAAATTCGCTATGATTGTTAAAATAAAAAATAAGTTTTGATATGAAATTGAAAGTATTTGGACTGGCGGGATTCATGGGTATCGCGGCATGCGTGAACGCGGCGAATCAGCCTAATGTGGTATATATTTTTGCGGATGATATGGCATACGAGACGATCGGTGCGCATGGTATGCTTGATATCGACACGCCGAATCTGGATAAGCTGGCAGAGCTAGGTGCCAGCTTTACGCACGCCTACAATATGGGCTCGTGGAGTGGCGCGGTCTGCATGGCCAGTCGTAAGATGCTTAATACCGGGCAGTTTGTTTGGCAGGCAGAAACTGCCGATCTAAAAACACTCGTTGCCGAAAATAAGATGTGGTCGCAACGGATGCAGCAGGCCGGCTATCGCACTTACATGACGGGAAAATGGCACGTAAGCACAGAGGCCAATAAGATTTTTAATGTGGCGCGAAATGTGCGTGCTGGTATGCCAAACCAGACACCGGAAGGCTACGATCGACCGAAGGATGCAGCGGATTACGCCACTGGCTGGAAGCCTTGGGATCCGCAGCACGGTGGCTATTGGAAAGGCGGGAAGCATTGGAGCGAAATAGTGGCTGACGATAGCGTCGCATTCCTGGCTGCTGCAGCGCAAGAGGATCAGCCGTTCTTTATGTATCTAGCATTTAACGCACCGCACGATCCGCGTCAGGCACCGAAGGAATATGTCGATCGCTATCCATTGGGTCGCATTAAAATGCCCGAAAATTTCCTGCCCGAATATCCGCACGCCAATGCCATTTGCGGTAAGCGATTGCGCGATGAGCGTTTGATGCCCTATCCGCGCACGGAATTTTCGGTGAAGATCAACCGTCAGGAATATTTTGCAATTATCACGCACATGGACGATCAGATTGGTTGCATTCTTGCGGCGCTGGAAGCGACTGGCAAAGCGGACAATACCTACATCGTCTTTACCGCCGACCATGGTTTGGCGGTGGGGCATCACGGCTTGGTCGGGAAACAGAACATGTACGACCACAGTGTGCGAGTGCCCTTTTTAGTGGTTGGACCTACTGTGAAAGCGGGTTCAAAAATCGATACTCCTATCTACTTGCAAGACGTGGTGCCTACGGCTCTGGAACTGGCGGGCGCACCCGTGGACGGAGTTGATTTTAAAAGCCTGCTGCCGTTGCTGAACAATCAGCAAGGGGGGCATTACGATGCGATTTACGGTGCCTACTTAGATCGCCAGCGCATGGTCACCAAAGGAGATTGGAAACTAATTTCCTACCCAAATATTGGTGTTGAGCGTCTGTTCAATTTGAAGAAAGATCCGAACGAGATGAACGACCTGGTGAATAATCCGGAATACGCGCTCAAGCTCAGCGAACTGCGCGCTGGGCTGAGTGAGTTGAGCCAAAGTATGGCCGACCCGTTGCTGGCTGAAACCACAGCTAAACCGACTAGGAAGCGTCAGTAAGTGATTCGTATAAAATGTATCAATGCAGAGGGACGCGGCGCACTATGAAAAAATACTTTTGTTTGGTATCGGTTGGCGGCTGTGCTTATCGCTGCGCAGCTTATATAGTTTATTGGAGGTAGGAATCGAATGAAAATACGAAATTTAACAAAGTTAATCTGTGCCATCGGAATGATGGCGACCATTTCTCAGCTTGCCCTTGCCGAGGATTCAGGCAGCAATCCGAACAATGTTGTCGGTCTAACAAAGGACCTCGACGACGGAGATGTTTCGTTTCTCAATGCGGAATCGTATGTCGCTCCAGACCGCTTAGCCGCTAAGCAGCAGCAAAATCAACCCAATATCCTTTGGCTCACCAGCGAGGATAATGGCATATCATGGGTCAGTTGTTACGGCGGAAAGAACAGCAAGACACCGGCGATCGATCAGCTTGCCAAAGAGGGCTTCCGCTACACGCATTGTTTTGACAATGCAGCGGTATGCGCGCCGACCCGATCCACTTGGATTACTGGTATGTATGCCATCTCCAATGGGACCCAGCCCATGCGCAGTCGCAACAATATCCCACATGATGTCATTCAATACTACCCAGACCTACTGAGGCAGTCAGGCTACCACTGCATCAATCGAGGCAAGACCGATTACAATATTGGCGGTCGGCTGGATCGAGCCTGTTGGGACAAACATAGCACTGATTGGCAGGGCAGGCAGCCGGGCCAACCCTTCTTTGCCGTCGTGAACTTCTCTAACAGCCACGAAAGTCGTGCGCACGGGGATGTCGAAAACACACGAAACGATCCCGCAAATATGACCTTGTATTCTTATCACCCAGACATTCCTGCTATCCGGAAAAATTACGCAAAATATGCTGATGCCGTTGAGCAAATGGACAGTGACGTACAGAAGACACTAGACGCCTTAAAGGAGGATGGTCTGTACGAGGACACCATCATTATCTACTGTTCAGATCATGGTGGCGTGATGCCCCGCAGTAAACGGTTCCTTTACTCAAGCGGAATTCACTGCCCCTTGATTATTCGCATTCCGGAAAAGTACAAACATCTCTGGCCGGAAGGGAAGCAACCTGGCGATACGGTCGATCGAATCGTAAGCTTTGTGGATATGCCGAAAACATGGTTGAGCCTTGCTGGGGTGAAGAATATCCCAGAGACCTTTCAAGGCTCGATCTTCCTTGGTAAACAGATCGAGCCAGAGCCGGAATATCATCTGAGTTTCCGTGAGCGGGCCGACGAGTGTTTTGATAATGTGCGTATGCTTAGAGATCGCCGATTCGCGTATTACAAAAACTACATGCCCTACGTGCCATCCGGGCAGCAGCTTGGCTATCTCTGGAGAGCCGCGGCTGCTCCAGCGTGGGAGCAACACCACCGGGATGGAAAAACAGACGAGATTACTGGTCGGTTCTTCAGGCCGCGCGCCTCGGAAGAGTTCTACGATACAGTTAATGACTTCGATAACGTGCATAACCTGATTAACGAAGCAACGCACCAGAAGAAGATTGCCGAGATGCGCAAAGCGATGCGTGCGAAGCAGCTAGAGCTATATGATTCAGGCTTACTCCCAGAAACCATGCGAGTTAGACGAGCCCAGGCAAACAGTATGACTATCTATGCAATGGTCCGCGACCCGAAGCTCTATCCCCTTGCAAGTTATTTGGATGCCGCTGACATGGCACTCGAACGTGACGCAAAAAACCTGAAAGGACTCGAACAATCAATGTCGCACGCAGACGAAGGGATCCGCTACTGGGCAGTTGTCGGACTTTTTCTACTTGGAAATGATGCGGCCTCCGCAGTGGATACTTTAGAGAAAGCTCTGCAGGATGATTCGCATGAGGTGAGGATGATGGCAGCATGGGCAATGGTCAAGCTGGGCCATAAGGACAAGGGTCTTGACTGCTTAGATACTGCTCAGCCGCTTACGAATATCGTGACAAAAAGGCCTATAAACTTAAAGGAAAACATCCGCAGATGGATGGGCAAAGATGCTTTGAGGTGAAGAAGCTTTAACGATAAACATGCTCGTTACAGGAAACGGGACGAAAAAATAGTACTTAATGTATAAGAGAATAGATCGCTAAAAATCATGAAAAACAAAACAAAACCCGTGATGTTAGCGCTTGCTTCCATCCTATTGTTCGGCATCGCCGAAGCGTCGAACGACTCGCCCAACATCATCGTGATCTTTAACGACGACCAGGGCTATCAGGATTTGGGATGCTTTGGCTCGCCCGATATTAAAACGCCGCAGATTGACCAGATGGCCGCTGAGGGCATGAGGTTTACCAGCTTCATGGTCGCCTCGCCAGTCTGCTCCGCCTCACGCGCCGCGCTGCTGACTGGATGTTATCCACACCGTGTGGGCGTACCAGGGGTGTTTTTCCCGAATACGGGGGCTCTGGGCTTAGCGCCGAAACACGTCACGATGGCTGAGGTGTTGAAGTCGGTTGGTTACAAAACCAAGGCGGTTGGGAAATGGCATTTGGGTGACCATTTACAGTTTTTGCCGACCAATCAGGGGTTCGACTCCTATTACGGAATTCCCTACAGCAACGATATGTTCCCGGCGAAGGGTATGCAGTACGCTGCGGACTGCTTGTTCCGAGAGGGTGTGACTCCAGAAGCACTAGTCGCAGCATTCCCTCGCGAGAAAAAAGGGATGAGTCGCTGGGAAAAGCAACCGCATAAGATGAAGGATCAGGTGCCGCTGATGCGTGACGAAGTATGCATCGAGTTTCCGGTGGACCAGTCAACCATTACCAAACGCTATGCCGATGAAGGCATCGCGTTTATTACTGAGAGTGTGACAGCAGACCAACCGTTCTTTCTGTATTTAGCTAACTCGATGCCACACACGCCGCTGTTTGCGTCGCCACAGTTTAGAGGTAAAAGTGAGCGTGGCCTTTACGGCGACGTCATCGAAGAGATCGATTTCAATGTCGGGCGTATTCTAAACCACCTCAAGGAACTGAAAATCGACCGCAATACGCTGGTGGTGGTTACGTCAGACAACGGGCCATGGTTGATTAAAGGTGAGCATGGTGGCAGTGCGCTGCCTCTGTTTGAAGGCAAAATGACCACCTTCGAGGGCGGGCAGCGCGTGCCGTGCGTGATGCAATGGCCGGGCAAAATCCCTGCCGGATCGGTCTGCGATGAGCTCGCACTTTCGATGGACCTGTTGCCGACCTTTGCGCAGCTCTGCGGTGCCGCACTGCCGACCGTGCAGCCGCTTGATGGCAAAAACATTATCGACTTGATGACGGCCAAGGCTGGGGCAAAAACCCCGCACGAATATTTTTTCTACGACCGAACCGCCGTGCGCAGTGGCGACTGGAAATATCATTCCAAAGAGCGCTTTAAAGTGAAAGCCACCACCCGGGAGCACCAAGGGCCGACACTCTACAACTTGAAAGAGGATATCGGCGAAGCAAACAATGTGATCGAGCAACACCCGGAGATTGCCGAACGCTTAGCTAAGGCCCTGCAAGCCAATCCAAACAAATGAGCACATTAATAAACGAAATGAACACGATAACCAGGAGATTGAATAGTATGAAAAAGTTATTGCTGATGGGATTGTTGGCGGCCGGCAGCTGTTTTGCGGACCGTCCTGAAAACCCGAATGTGATTCTGCTGCTGGCGGATGATCTCGGTTGGCAGGATTTAAAATGCTACGATATCGATGCGCCGAGCCCATATGAGACCCCGCATATTGATGCGTTTGCAAAAAAAGGGGTCCAGTTTTGGCAGGCGTACTCGCCGGCACCGACCTGTGCGCCGTCGCGCGCCGCGATTTTGAGCGGTACTCATCCGGCGCGCGCGCAGATGACGCATGTCTCTGGAGGCTATCCGCCGCGCCCGCATCACAAAACCGGCTGGAATATGATGGCGCCGTGGTACTCGGCGCGGATGCCCGGCGAAACAGTTACGATTGCCGAGGCGCTGAAAGCGCACGGCTACACCACCGGCCACAGCGGAAAGTGGCATGTGGCGATGGGCCACCATAGCGGTTATCCGCAGCCGGAGGATCAGGGCTTTGACTACACGCGCCACAGCCGCGGCGCCCACTCCGGTTTGAAGAACCGCCTGACCGGCTTCGCCACCCGCGATCCGAAGGACCCGTATCGTCTGGACGACAACGGCTTCCCGTTCGACCAGACCACGGAGGATGCGATGACGTTTCTTCAGGGCAACAAGGATAAGCCGTTCTTCCTCTATTTCGCCACCTGGCTGGTGCATGCGCCGATCATGACTCGCAGCGAACAACTGCTGAACAAATATTGCGATAAGCTGGGGGTCGAACTGACCGAAGCGCATCGAAACTATTGGAAACAGGAAGGGCAGACCAACCCGTTCTACTGCGCGATGATCGAGCAGTTTGACACTTATTGCGGACGGCTGTTCCGCTACCTCGAGAACACCGATGACCCGCGCTGGCCGGGCCATAAGCTGATTGAAAATACCTATGTCATCTTCACCTCAGACAATGGCGGCATGGAGGGCGACCGGAACGCGATCTACACCGACAACTATCCGCTGGATCAGGGCAAGATCTCGATTATGGAAGGCGGGACGCGCGTACCGCTGATTATTGCTGGCCCGGGCATCCCGCAGGGCGTGCAGTCGGATGTGATGGTGAACGGGCTAGATTTCTATCCAACCATTCTGTCGCTGACCGGCACGGCGAAGCCGGCTGGAAAACAGTTTGACGGCTGCGATATTTCAACGCTTCTGACGCAGAACCCGGCCGACGCGTCGCTGATCCGTCACGCCGACGGCGCGGTGCGCGACACCATGATCTGGCATTTCCCGAATTCGAAGTTCGAGAGCTCCATCCGCATCGGCGATTTCAAGCTGGTCCGTAATTACAATACCAAACCCGAACTCGAACTCTACCGCCTTTACCGGACCACGGACGGGAAACAGGTGCGGGGCGATATCGAAGAGGCCAAAAATCTGGTGGCCGCCATGCCCGAAAAGGTGGCGGCGATGAATGCAACGCTGACAGATTACCTGACTGAAATGGACGCCAGCTATCCCTACTGGAATCCGCACTGTCCACGCAACCCGAAGCGTGAGCTGGTTCCTGCGGTGACTGGCGAGTCGCTTCGGGGCGGCACGGCTCTGTTCACCTTCAAGGAGAATGGGGCGAAGGTCGTGCGCGCCGATCTGCTCTACACTCCGAACGGCGGGGATCGTTTCGAGGAGTGGTTCCGCGCACCGGCAAGCATTCTGCCCGGTGGCAAGGTTTCGGCAGAGCTGCCTAAAGATGCCACGCACTATCTGATCAACCTTGTCGACGAAAACCAATTTCTGGTCAGCTATCCGGAGATGGATTCGAAGGTGGGACGGCAGTATTCAACCATCGCTCTGCCGGCTTCAAAGAAGAATGTCAGAGGGGAACCAAAGAAATGAATATACAAAATAAAAAATGGACGGTTGCACTGTTGTGCGGCTTCGCGGCTGGTGCCTCAATGGCTTTTTCAGCGCAGTCCGACACCCTGGTTTCGAAACCGAAACCGAACATTGTTCACATTCTGACGGACGATCTGGGGTGGCAGGATATCGCCTGTTACTACCGTGCGATTCAGGGCGAGGAGTCGGTCTATGAAACGCCGCACATGGACCGTCTGGCTGCGAAGGGTCGGCGTTTCATGCAGGCCTATTCTGCGGCTCCGACCTGCGCGCCGTCGCGCGCGGCCTACATGGCGGGGCAGTATACGCCGCATACCGGAGTGCTTTCTGTGCTGGGGGGTCGGCTGGCGCGGCCCTATAATGCAAGGCACGCCTACATTGATCCGTTCTATTCGTGTCGCCTGAATATCGATACCCCGATTATTGCCGATGTCCTGAAGGAGGCCGGCTACACGACGGCGCACATTAGTAAGTGGCATGTAGGCGGACGCTCTGAGAGCTACCCGGGACCGCTGGACTACGGCTTCGATTTCAGCTGGGACTGGCGGAATATGTATTACAACGATCCGGAACTCTATGATCCGTCCGACAAAAAGACGGCGAATACGAATGGGGTCTATAGCCCGATGTCCCCTGACCGGATCACCGGATTTGCTGCCAGCTACGATCCGCGTGATTCCTATACGCTGGATCCGAACGACGATGACCGCCCGTTTGATGCGGTGGTCGATATTTCCGTCCGCTGGATGGACAAGGTGAGGGGAGCAGGCAAGCCGTTCTTCATGAACTTCTGCACGAAGTTTGTGCACGGCCCGTTCAGCACCCGCGACCGCAAGCGCCTAGAGCATTACTGCAAAAAGATGGGTGTCCCGTTCCCGACCGATCCCGGACGGATTGCCAACATGGATCCTGGTTTTAGGAATCCGTATTATGCCGCGATGCTCGACACGCTCGACTGGCAGGTCGGCAAGATCATGACCTTTCTGGAAACCACCGACGATCCGCGTAATCTTGGCCATAAGCTGATCGACAACACCTACATCATGGTCAGTTCCGACAACGGCGGACTGGAAAAGGCGCCGATCGCACGGGGCAGAGACCGGGGGCGGCCCGAGCGGATGACCGACAACACACCGCTGAATGGCGGTAAACACAAAACCTTTGAAGGCGGCATCCGTATTCCATTTATCATTGCAGGGCCGGGAATTGAACAGGGCAGTGTCTGCGATACGCCGATCCATCTGATTGACCTGTTCCCGACTTACATGGCGATGGCCGGAGCCGAACCCGAAACCGATCTGGATCTCGACGGCTGCAACGTGCTGCCGGTCTTTCTCGGCCAGGAGTCCGATGTGACGTTTACCGACGGAACCGTGCGCGATACGCTGTTCTGGCACCAACCGAGCGCGACGACCTCTTCGAGCATCATCCGCAAAGGCGGCTGGAAACTGCGGCTGAACTATGCGCCGGAGCTAAACGGACTGCCACCGATGATGCTCTACAAGCTCTACAACGACGACGGATCGGTCTGCGATCTGGGCGAGGCCAGCAACCTGGCGGAGTCGCATCCAGAAAAAACGAATGCACTACTCGCCGAGCTGCAGGAGTGGCTGGCCAAATATGATGCGGCGATGCCGTATAAAAATGCCCAGCAAGTCGGCGGTGCTCGGCTGCCCGGCGCCGACCGGGTGCCGACCGTGCTTGAACGGCAGAGTGCAGGGAATCGCCTGAAAGTGCTCGTCGAAACCGGCGCCGACAAATCGAAGGTGGTCGAGGCCAAGCTGATCTACACCACTAACGGCAGCAAGCTGCTCTTGGATGGAGGCAGGGCGAAGGAGGAGTGGTTCGAGGCTCCGGCTGAAATCAGCGGGGGAACCGCGACCGCAATCGCGCCGCCGGGCATGACCCACGGGGTCTTCTATCTGCGCGATGAAAACGGGTTTCTGATCACCTCCGAGCCGCTTCCCTCTATTGCCGGGCCGGGATCAGACAAAAGCGCTGGAAGCACCCTGATTGAGGACGGCTACGCCTTCCGCTCCGGACTGCTTTCGCTGATCGATCTTGCCGTTTCGGCCAAGGAGAATGCGCACAAAGCAGGGCTGAACACGGCGCGTTTGAATCAAGCAATTCAATCGGCCAAAGCGGTCGCCAAGACACCTGTGGAAGAACAATCGTATGTTCTGTCGCTGCGCGCGCTGCGCAAAGCCATCAAGTCGCTCGACGTGCCGGAAGCGAAGCTGCCAGTTCTGAACCAGTTCGTAACGGAAAAGTGGTAGTCAATTTTTTTCAAAGGGCTGAGCGATTCCTGCTTCGCCCTTTTTGATTCGAATAACAAAACAGGATTCTGGAATTTGACAGTTCACAAATAGAAATAAGGAAAATCGTAATGAAGAAGAAATATTTAATAAGGACGGTTACGGTGGCATTGCTTTTGATGTTGTCTAATCTGACAGCGACCGCCACCGAAAGCGCATTCAGTATGCCGGATGCTTTGGATGCAGGCTTTGTGGAGCCAGCCATGGAATACGGCCCGCGCACCTGGTGGCACTGGATCAATGAACGCGTCAGCAAGGACGGGATCACTAAAGACCTCGAGGCCATGAAGACGATGGGCTACAAGGGCGCGCACATGATCAACCTGCCGTCGCTCGCCGTCGCCGGGACCATCGGTGATGATGTCGTCGGCAGCGATCTCTGGTATGAGAAGGTCGGCTTTGCCGCCAAGGAGTGCGAACGGCTCGGAATGGAGCTCAGTTTCGGCAGTTGCCCAGGCTGGGTCGCCGGCGGGCCCTGGATTGCACCGGAGCAGTCGATGCAGGATATTTTTTGGCGTCACAAGTTTGTGACGGGGCCGACCAAGAGCCCCATTCAGCTACCGCAGCCGAATAAGACCCGCGGGTTTTATCGCGATGTCGCGGTGGTTGCCTATCCATCCCTGCCAGGTGAGGCACAGCCGCTGTCATCTCTGGTCAAGCGTGTGAGCTCGGACGATTTCCCTGAGCTCGACTGGTCTGCGGCGATGGATGGTGACGGCGAAAGCTACGTCGAGCTTCCGGGCGCAACGCGCGGGGGCGGCTCACGTTCGGTGGTCTTCGAGTTCGCCGAGCCTCAGACGGTTCGTTCGCTGGATGTTGAATTGCACGAAGACAGCGCAAGTCGCACTTTTAAGCTCTACGGCAGTAACGACGGCAAGGATTGGCGTTATTTAGCAAACTTACGCCGCTGGATTAAGCATTTTGATCCTCGCCGCGAAGCACTCGCTCAGGGGTTCCCGGATGCGACCGTGAGATTTGTTAAGCTCGAGTTCCCGGCTGCGACTCCCGATCCGACGGTGCCGATGAAGCTGTATGAGCTCAACTTCACCTCTGCCCGTTTGAACGATATTTTCACCAAGTCGGCCCGGATGCGCACGCATCCAACCATTTCCGATCCCTCCACCCAGAACGTTCCCGCCGATCAGTTGATCAACGTGGATCAGATTCTCGATCTTTCGGCTTACCTGCAGCCGGATGGCACGTTGAGCTACGAGCTGCCCGCAGGTGAGTGGACGATTCTACGCTTTGGCCATACGAGCAATGGCAACTTGATCCATCCGGCCTCCGATCGTGCGGAAGGCTTGGAAGTGGATAAGCTCAGCAAGGAGGCGCTTATCCATCATCTGGACAACGGAGTGACCAAAGAAATCCTGGAGCGCATGGGCGAGCTGACAGGACAAACGGTGCTGGAAATGAGCATCGACAGCTGGGAAGCTAATTGCCAGACATGGACCGCGAAATTCCCTGAGGAGTTCGAAGCGCGTCGCGGTTATGACATGACGAAATGGCTGATCGCCCTGACTGGCCGCTTGGTCGGGAGCGTGGATGAAACCGAGCGGTTCCTCTGGGACTACCGCCGCACCATTGGTGACCTGCTGGCGGATAATTTCTACGGTGCCTTTGCCGATTATGTGCATGAATGGGGCGTGAAACTTTCTGCGGAAGCGCCGGGAATCGGTATGCCTATCCATGGCGACTATATCCAGATGCAAGGCAAGGTGGATATTCCGATGGGCGAATTCTGGCTCGGCGGCGAGCCGAACGAAAAATACCCGCAGTGGCGTGGCGGGCAGGACAACACCAAAGAGGCCGCTGCGGCCGGCCACGTTTATGGTAAAGAAGTGATCGCCTGCGAGGCGTTCACCTCGTTTGCCCATCACGACGGCTTCACGCAGTATCCGGAGATTTTGAAGCCGGTCGGCGACCGCCAGTTCTGCAAAGGGATGAACGAAATGGTGTTCCATCGTTACGCACACCAGCCGGACGAGAAGGTGCCTGGGATGGGCTTAGGCCAGTTCGGCCTGAATCTGGAACGCACCACCACCTGGTGGGAACCGGGCCGCGAGTGGATCACCTATCTGCGCCGCTGCCAATACATGCTGCGCCAAGGCCGCTTCTTCGCGGACGCCTGCTACTATTATGGTCAGGATGTGCCGGGCAGTGCCTACTTCTTTTCCCCAGCCGGAAACCTGGATGAACGCAAAAAGATGCTGCCGGTTTTGCCGCAGGGCTATGACTACGACGTCTGCGACCACACCACCTTTGCGACGATGTTTGTCGAAGACGGATTCGTTGGCTTACCGAGCGGCATGCGCTATAAATATCTCGTGTTGCCGGATCATGCGCGCTACACCCCGGATGCGCTGGAAAAAGTGGCGGAGCTGGTGAAGGCTGGCGCGACTGTGATCGGTCGCAAACCGGTGCGCTGCCCATCGCTCGCCGACTTCGAGAATGCAGATGCTCAGATTCAGAACATGGCCGCCGAACTGTGGCCGGAAGGCAAAGGCGAACGCCACGTTGGAAATGGTAGGGTGATCGCCGGCAAATCGTTCGAAGAGATTCTGGCAACCGATGCGCTCGTTCCCGACTTTGATTCCGCTACGGACAATGTCTGTTACATCCATCGTAAGCTGAAAGAGGGTGACGCATATTTTGTCGCCTACCAGGAAGACCAAACCAAAGACCTGACGCTCCGCTTCCGCGTCACCGGCAGGGTTCCTGAAATCTGGAATCCGGTCACCGGCGAAAAGACGGAAGTTGCGAATTATATGGATGACGGCATCGCCACTACTCTTCCAATCAAAATGGACCCGTACGGCTCGCGCTTTGTTGTCTTCCGCCCGGCCACCGCGAAAGCAGCTGTCGTCAAGTTAACCCAAGACGGTAAGCCAGTTGTATTGGATGGCAACGGCCTGCGCTTCACCGTTTGGGAAAACGGAACCTATACCGCGGAGTTCGCTGACGGCGAAAAAGCCGAAGCAAGCGTTGCAAACATTCCTGCAGCGAAAACCGTGCCGCAGGGCTGGACTGTTTACTTTCAGGAAGAGCGCGGCGCGCCCGTAGGGAATATTGCTTTCGATCAGCTCATCTCTTGGACGGAGCGCCCGGAAGAGGGGATTAAATATTTCTCCGGAACCGCGATCTATGAGAAGAGTCTCCATATCAACGCCGAGCGTCTGCAGGAGGATCGCCGCGTTTGGCTCGACCTCGGGCAGGTAGAGCAATTGGCTGAGGTGTCTGTCAATGGAACATCGCTCGGTGTGCTCTGGAAGAAACCGTTTAAAGTCGACATCACTGATGCGGTCAAGCCCGGCGCTAACCATGTTCAGGTCAGAGTGACCAACTGTTGGAAGAATAGAATTATAGGCGATTGGAAACTCCCTGCCGATCAGAAGATTACTTGGACTTTGTATCCGTTTTATCACGACGATAAAGAGGCGCCGTTGATGACCTCCGGTCTGCTGGGGCCGGTGCGCCTGCTGAGCTCGAATTCCGTCACGCTGAAAACCCAAAGCCAATTCTAAAAGAAGTGGGAGATCTGCCCACTCTCAAGCAATATCTCGGAAAATAAAATGAACTGTGTAGCAACTCATTCAATGATTAAAGGAAAACTAAATCGTACATTTTTGAAAGCGGTCGCAGCAGGGACACTCTTGATGCTGAACAGTGCTTTCGCTATTGAAGCGA